>Ga0209707_1001341_pt1 | contig 14011 bp, 8 predicted proteins | sample EN4Hudsemesocosm_FD_184630 | JGI IMG/M metagenome (GOLD analysis project Ga0209707, IMG submission 184630) | Methane-oxidizing microbial communities from mesocosms in the Hudson Canyon - EN4B Hudson Canyon (SPAdes) (version 2) | ecosystem: Environmental > Aquatic > Marine > Cold seeps | place... | reverse complement strand
GGTGATTTCAAGTAGATAGGTTTTACCGTAGCGGCCTTCTATTGTTTCATAGGAAATATGAGGGAAATCTTGGGCCAATGCTGCTTCATCAGAAACGATGCAGTGTTGTGCAGTTTCATCACCGAGTAAACTGTTTAAGTGGTTTGAGTCAGTGTTAAGAAATTCTTCTTCCTCTTTTCCCACGAGGTCACAGAATGTTTTATTGACGAAGTAATAATGACCATCAGTACCTGAAAACCAGATACCTATTGGAGAGTTATCAATAATGGTGCGTAATTGATCACTAATTTCTTCTTTTTCGACAAGTAGTTTCTGAAAGCCTTCTGCCATTTTATTGAAACTGGCGGCAATGCCTTTCAATTCATCATTGGTTGAAAGAACGGCACGTTGGTCTAAATTTCCTTGATAAAAATCATGAGCAGTATCTGTTAGCGTGTTAATACTTTTTCGCGTGGACAAATAAATGCCAATCAGGAAATAGAGCACAAGAAAAAATAAGCTTGCTGAAAGACCGATACTTAAGCTTAGTTGCTTATTTGCTGTTACGACACGTTGATTTAATAAGTCATCCAGGGTTGAGGATAGCGAGACTTCTAGAAATAAGAAACCTTCATCAATCACCTTAGTAGAGATAGAGTAGAAGTCAGATGCATCTACCGTGCTTTCATTCGATAAAACATCATCGGAAACAAATTTTAGATGATGTGTAATATTTTTACTGAGAATCTGAGCAGCGTCAGAAACATATCTGCCATCAGATGCTATTACATTTTTAAGCTTTTCAATGTTTTCTTTAAATACAAGGAAAGGGGTGTTTGCTTTGGATAAGAGATTATGGATTTTTTTCTTATCAACAGCACTTTTATTAATTAGATAGGAGGTGCCTAATGAGCGAATTTGACCGAGTAGCTCTAAGGTGACGGGTAAAGGGTATAAGAAACTATCGGTTAAATAATGAGAGTCAATATCATCGACTAGTGGCAGGTTATAATAATCTGCTAGATGACGTTGGAATGTGAATAGTCGTTGCAGTAATTTAGTGTGAGATCGGAAACTATCATTGAGCCCCATCGTTACATTAGTATGCTCTAAATATTTCCATCTATCATTGATGGTTGACCACTGTTGTGACTGTTTTAATGCGAGAGGTAGAATGTTATTGACGTTGGCAAAGTGTTCTATGACGTGTTGATTAATGCGAACTCGTTTACTTATATTTTCACGGATACCTGCAATCTCACCTGCTGAGGTTCCTCGATGTTTTTGTAATGACTGAATAAGTTGTGATGTAGCTTGTACTTGCTTAAGACCTTTTAACTGCTGATTGGCAATGTTAATCGTTTTTGACACCTGCATGACAAGAACGATTGAAACAATCAATAGAGATATAAGCGATAAACCACCAAGCACAATAAATTTCCGAGGGAAACTCAGTGTGTTCATCATTTTTATGGCAGGTAAGAAGAGTCTTATCATAAAGAAAGCATTCGTATCAAAAAGTCTTAGAAGTCTTAGATTGACACTGCCTTGTTGAACAAATCTAGCGTGCTAGTATACCCTATGACGAGTATGGATAATAATTAAGGTAGAGCGATTGCTGTTTTACGTAATTTAAATAAACCCATGGTAAAAAGTAGTAGTGCAAACCAAATTAGAGTGAAGGTAAACAACCTCTCTGGTGGATAGCTTTCTTCAAGCACAAAGACACCGATTAGAAACTGCATGATCGGGTTGATATACATAATGAAGCCCACCACAGATAAATCAATACGTCGTGTTGCCATGGAAAATAAAACTAAAGGTAAGGCGGAAAGAAAGCCGACGCCAATTAAAAGGAACGTTATTGCATGTTCGCTACCAAATTGGAGTGAGTTTGATGTCTCAAGTGATTGCCAGCTTATCCATAGTAGTGCCGGTGCCAACAGCCAAATAGTTTCAATAGTCATGCCGCTAATGCCATCGACGGAACAGTGCTTCCTCACCACGCCATATAGGGCAAAGGCAAACGCTAAAATGATACTAACCCAAGGTAGCTGACCGAGTGTCATAAACTCCCATAGAATAGCGATGGAGGCGATGACGCCTGCCCATACTTGAAGAGGGTGTAAGCGTTCTTTAAAGAATATTCTTGCTAGAATTAAGCTGACTACGGGTGATATAAAATAGCCGAGGCTAGATTCAATAACACGATGGTGACCTACAGCCCAGATGTAAACTAACCAATTGATGCTAATTAGCAGTGCAGATAATCCGAGCCAAGTGACGAGCTTCTTATCTTTTAGAGCAATGAGCAGTTTTTTGCCATAACCTAATAATAAGCCAATTGTTAATGTGGCCACCAAAGACCAAATAATGCGTTGAGCTAACACCTCAACAGAAGATACTGAATTTAAATAGCTAAAGTAGAGAGGGAAAAACCCCCAAATAGTGTAGGCTGTAACAGCCAGAATTAGTCCGTTTGTTTGTTGCTGCATGAGTGTTTTAAAGTGATATGTTTATTTTAAGATCTTAAAATTTAGATAGATAACAGATAGCATACAATAAGTAAGAGGATTAAGAATGTAAATTCTCTTTTAGTTGTAAAACGAAACTATAGATAATAGGCAGAACGATTAAGCTGAGTATAGTGACGGTAATCATGCCTCCTACTACTGGGGCGGCAATACGTTGTATCAGTTCTGAACCCGAACCACTTCCCCACATAATAGGTAATAAACCTGCAATAGTGGCTGTTGATGTCATAATTATTGGACGCACACGTTCAGCGGTACCTGTTTGGACTGCAGTAATAATATCTGACTGACTAAGGTGCGTTTTTGTTTGCCTCATATAAGCAAGCTTTTGATCAATAAAGGTTATCACTAACACCCCAATTTCTGCTGCAACACCTGCCAAAGCAATAAAGCCAACAGCCACAGCCACTGAGAGATTGTAACCTAGCAAGTAAACTAGCCATATGCCACCACAGAGAGCAAAAGGCACAGTTAACATGACAACAAGTGGTGCACTGATATTTCTGAAATTAAGATATAACAATAGAAATATACTTATCAGTGTGATGGGAACGACAATACGTAGTCGTTCAGCAGCCCGTTCCATATATTCAAACTGCCCCGACCATGATAGGTTGTAGCCTGCAGGTATGACGACTTGCTCATCAATAACCTGTTTGGCTTTGCTTACATAGCCACCAATATCATCAGTTTTGATATCTATATATACCCAGGCATTAGGGCTTGAATTTTCAGTTTTAATGACGGGAGCACCACGGTGTAATTGCATTGTAGCGACTTGTGATAAAGGAATTTGGGCGCCTGTTGGAGTAGGGATCAAGATCCGTTGTAATTCATTAATATTGTCTCGTAGTTCACGAGGGTAACGTAGATTGACGGGATAACGTTCAAGACCTTCGACAGTTTGGGTGATATTCATCCCCCCAATTGCTGTCTGGATAACATCCTGTACATCAGCAATATGCAAACCATAGCGACCTAATTCTTCACGGTTAATATCAAAATCAATGTAATAACCACCTGCTGCTTTATCACCAAAGGCTGATAAGGTTTCTGGTATTTGTTTAACAGCGTTTTCTATGTCACGAGCAACCGCTTCCAAAACACTTAAACTAGGTCCACTCACTTTGATTCCAATAGGTGTTTTTATACCCGTTGATAACATATCAATACGTGTTTTTATCGGCATTGTCCACGCATTAGCAAGCCCTGGAAACTGAATCGCCTTGTCCATCTCTGCCATTAACTGTTTGGTCGTTTTGCTTGGATCAGGCCAGTCTTGTTTCGGCTTAAGTGTAATGGTCGTTTCAAACATTGATAAAGGGGCTGGATCGGTTGCTGTGTCAGCTCGACCTGCTTTACCAAATATGGTTTCAACTTCAGGAAAGGTCATTAGAATTTTATCGGTTTGTTGCAGTAGTTCACGTGCCTTGCTGATAGAAATACCTGGATAAGTAGTCGGCATATAGAGGATATCGCCTTCATCTAATGGTGGCATAAATTCACTACCGAGTTTTGAAAGAGGGCTGACAGTGATGACCAATAAGCCAATTACTAATAAAAGAACTAAGCCACGAAACCTCATGGCTAAGGATAATATAGGGCTGTGGATCGCATGTAATATACGATTAATGGGGTTTTTATCTTCTGCTAATAACTTGCCTCGAATGAGGAACCCCATCAAAACAGGCACTAAAGTAATTGCCAGCAAGGCAGCTGCAATCATTGAATAGGTTTTGGTATAAGCTAAGGGGGCAAAGAGACGACCTTCTTGTGCTTGTAAGGTAAATACGGGCAGAAAAGATACGGTAATAATCATTAAAGAGAAAAACAAGGCGGGTCCCACTTCCTTGGCGGAAATAGCAATCGTTTGCCAACGTTCTGATTGTGTTAACGCGGCCACTTTTTTCTTGCTGGCCTGTTCTAGATGTTTATGAGTATTTTCAATCATCACAATGGCACCATCAACCATAACGCCTATCGCAATAGCAATACCGCCTAACGACATAATGTTAGCGTTAATACCTTGCCAATGCATGATAATGAAAGCCACTAAAATACCGATAGGCAAACTAATTACGGCGACAAGCGCTGAGCGGATATGAAGTAAAAATAGAATACAAATAAGGCTGACAATAATAGACTCTTCGATTAATGTATCGATTAGATTATCAACAGCACGATTGATTAGTTTACTCCGATCATAAACAGGAACAATCTCAACGCCTGCAGGCAAACCTTTTTCTAGTTCAGTTATTTTGTTTTTTATATTTTTAATCGTAGCCAGAGCATTTTCACCATAACGCATGATAACAATGCCACCCGCAACTTCGCCTTCACCATTAAAGTCAGCTAGGCCACGTCGTAGTTCTGGACCAAAATGGATATTAGCCACATCTTCTAATCGGATAGGTGTGCCATTACTGCTGACGCTGACGGCAATAGATTTTAGATCGTCTAATGATTGGATGTAACCAAGACCTCGAACCATATATTCAGTCTCAGCCATTTCAATCAGTTTGCCCCCCACATCATGGTTTGAACGCTGAATGGCTGTTTTGATTTTGGATAATGGAATGTTGTAATTTAATAAGGCATTAGGATCGACTTCCACCTGATATTGTTTAACAAAGCCACCGATTGAGGCGACTTCAGAGACGCCATTAACCGTCTGCAAAGGGTAACGTAGATACCAATCTTGAATAGAGCGTAATTGAGCGAGATCGTGTTGCCCTGTTTTATCAATTAAGGCATATTCGTATATCCAGCCAACACCTGTGGCATCAGGACCAAGGTTAGGGCTGACTTCTTTAGGTAAACGATCACTGGCATAGTTGAGATATTCTAGTACACGTGAGCGAGCCCAATACATATCGGTATTATCTTCAAAAATAATATAGACAAATGATAGGCCAAAGAAAGAATAACCCCGTACGGTTTTGGCTTTAGGAACCGCTAGCATAGCGGTTGTGAGAGGATAAGTGACTTGATCTTCGACAACTTGTGGGGCTTGTCCAGGGTATTCGGTTAAGACAATGACCTGAACATCTGATAGATCAGGGATTGCATCAAGAGAGGTGTTTTTCAACGCCCACACACCCGCAATGACAATTAATATAGTGGCTAACAAAACCTGAAATTTATCACGCAAAGAAGCAGCAATAATATACTTAATCATGTTGATGCACTCCACGTTGTGGCGATGTTATAACTTCCTCTTTTTGCATAGGCATAGCGTTCATATCATCTATGGCAGGTTGTTTATTTTCCAACATCTTAGCGGTAGATTCACGTAATTTAGACTCAGAATCGATTAAGAACTGACTTGATGTGACGACTTCATCTCCAGCCATAATGCCACTTAAAATTTGAGTTAAGCCATTTGAAGAAAGCCCCGTGGTAACCAGTCTAGGTTCAAACTTTCCTTGTTCGCGAATTACAAATACCTGATCACGTTCGCCCGAGCGTACGATAGCTTCAGAAGGGAGGGTTATAGCATTGTGTTGTTGCTGAGTTTTGATAGTGACATTAGCAAACATATCAGGTTTGAGTAATAGATCTGAATTATCAAATTCCAGTCTAACTTTAATCGTTCTTGTTTTGGCCTCGGCATAAGGATAGATATAGGCCAAATTACCCTTAAATACCTTGCCTGGAATACCTGTTAATGTCATTTCAACGGGATCATTTTCATTGACCCATGGTAATTCTGATTCATACACATCAGCAAAAACCCATACCTTAGATAGATCAGCCAACATATACAGTTCAGTCTGAGAACTAACATGCTGACCTTCACGTGCACCAATATTGATGACAACACCATTAAAGGGTGAATGTATATGTAATGCCTTTTTGATATTACCTGTCTTTTCCATATCTTTAATTTGGTGTTCGGGAACATCCAAAAATACAAGACGTTCACGTGCTATTGTTGCCATTTGCTCTGCACCTGTACGAATGTCTTCAAATGGACTGTTCTTTAATGTCTGTAAACTTTTGAGTGCGAGCAAATATTCTTGAGCACTGGAGACAAGTTGAGGCGAGTATATGCTTAACAACATCGTTCCTTTTTTAACTGTCGTGCCTGTTTTACGAATAAATAGCTTTTCAATCCAGCCCTCAGTCTTAGGATGTAGACGAGTAATATGTTCTTCGTCATAGGTTACTCTGCCTACTGTGCGGATATCGTGTGACAATGCTGATGTAGTTGCAACGGCGGTTCTAACCCCCATGTTTTGTACCGTGACAGGATCAATTTTAACGGTGCCACTGAGTTCTTCATCTACGTCATTAGAGTTATCTGAATAAACGGGAATATAATCCATTCCCATATAATCTTTAGCAGGAATTGGTGAGGTGACTTCAGGATTCATCGGGTTACGATAAAACAAAGGTTTTTGGGGTTCATCTAGCTGTATATCACCTGATAGTTGAGCTTGCTGGTGTTGATTGGCAAACCAGAAACTACCCAATGCTCCTAGAGCAACGCCAGAAATTAATGTTAAAGCGATTAATGTTGATTTATTCATAGATGTTCTCCTCACCAACGCTAGCAACTAGTTTTGCTCGTGCTGATTGTCCTTGGCTAATGGTTTTCCACAGATTAGTCTCGTAGTTATAGAGTGTTATTTGGGAACGAATCAGGTTCAGAAAGTCGACTTTATTGACTTGATAGCCTGCAAGCATCGAAGCAACTGTCTGACGTGCTTGAGGAATAATACCCGTCTCAAACAGTGAAACCTGTTCACGAGTTCTATCGTAATCAGCAACGGTTGCTGCAATATCAGCTTGTACGTTTAACCATCTTTCTTGCAGTGCAAAATGTTGTTCTTTCACCTCGCTACCACGTTGAGCAATCGCCATCTTTTGTTTTCTATCAGCATACAAAGGAACGGTCACTCCAAGCTTGAGTGATAGGAAATCAGAGCGGTCACGACCATTTGAATTATTGCCCTGACGAAAGCCATAGGACGCGCCCAAGTTAAAATCAGGTAAGAGGTCACGTTCAGCTAATTCTCGACGGTTTGTAGCCGCGGCAACAAGTAATCTTTTTTCTGTGAGAGAAGGGTGACTCTCTTGGGCTATTTTCAAAATGGCGTTAGTGGAAATGAGATTAGGTAAAGAAGTATCAATCTCTGTTAGCTGAGGCAGTTGAATCACGATATCTGCTGGCTGGTTTAGTAATGCATTTAAACGAGCAGCTTCTTGTTTTCTTCCACTGACGAGTTGGATATGACGATCAAGTAGTTTGGACAACTCTAATTGAGCTAACAATACATCCTGTTGCAAGCCTTGACCTACTTTATATTTTGTCTGTGCAATCTCGATAAATTGACGAAGTAATGTTTGATTAATATCTATCACCTCAATTGAACGGTCGAGAAAGAATAAACGCCACCATAAGGTTTTAACATCACGATTAAGCTGCAGTCGTAGTTCATCAACATTACTGTTTGCCGCATTTGCAATGTGTGAGGCGATGCTTTCTTTAAGCGCTAGTTTTCCTGGATAAGGTATTTGTTGGCTGATGCCGAATTGTAACTGCGTCATTGCTTCTTGACTGACATCAAAGCTGTCTACAGGAAGGTTAAGTGTATTAAAGCTGATTACAGGATCAGGTAAGCTTCCCTCTTGTAATGGGATCGTAGCCATCGCTTCTGCATGAGCTTGCATCTCAAAGTAGCCAGGGTTTTCAGCTTGCACTCGTGACAATGCATTCGCTAAGGTTAATGGCTCAGAGTGTAATGAAGAAACATTAGTACCGTGTTTGGGTAGTGATAAATCTAAGGTATCTGCCCAGATTATTTGAGCTGAACTGAACACTAAAATTAGCACTGTTATTTTTTTGTATATAGAAGATATTAATTTCCACATGACTACATACCTTATTTAGGCGTGATCAATAGCGACATAAAAGTGATGTCGCACAATGCGGCAGATCTTAGTGTGGGCGTGAAAGTAAAACTATCTCGAATTTATACCAAGAAGATAGTAAGAATAATCGCCAACTAATAGAGCCGCGTGTGTAGTATTAAAGTGAAATTGGGGGGCGGAAAATAGGTATGAGCTGCTGGGAAAGGGTACTGACATTGAATGTCATGTACTGACCTTTATTATTATGATCAATGCCTAGCCGATATGCTTGTGTAGCAATGACGGAGCTGGTGGAGCATGAACTATATGAACTGTTGCAGTTGTGGTCATCCGAGCAATGGCTACATTTTTTATTAAGCTGTTGATCGTGACAATTACTCATATCCATTGTCATAACGGCTTGAGTTTGTTCAGGAACAGAAATATCAGGCATCGCATAGCTGACCGTCAGAGGAAGGTATGCCATGATTGTAATTAAAATAAGTAATAACTTTTTAGTCATTGTATATTCACTGATACTTCTAATGTTTAGCCTAAAAATTAAGCCTGTCAGTTGATTATAGTCCTTGATTCACAGTAGAAACAAGATTTGTTTACAATCTAATAGGGTTTATAAGATAATTTTATAATGTGATTGGGAGTTAGTTGTGAAATGAAAAGAAGGCAATTTCTTGCATTATCGATCATGGCAGCTCTGTCAAAGGGAGGCGATGTTATGGCAGCTTCGCGTCGAACAGGGTTAGTGCTGGATGATCGATTTTCTCAGCACCAGATTAATCAAAGTCACCCAGAATCACCCGCACGTTATCATGCGATTACTGAGCATGTTTTAGAGCACGGTTTAGTCAGTGCTGTGTCAATGATTGCACCTAAGAAAGACAGTGAAAAATGGTTAACATTAGTTCATTCACAGCAACATATAGATTCAATTAAAGCCAAGCAAGCTAAAACACATCAACATGCACTGCTTGCAACCGCAGGAATATTGGCAGCGGTTGATGCCGTTTTTTTAGGTAAAGTAGACAATGCGTTTTGTGCCTCTCGACCTCCAGGGCATCATGCTCGAGATACCGGAAAGGAAGAAGGATTTTGTTATTACAATCATATAGCTATTGCTGCTCGTTATGCTCAGAAAAACTATGGGGTTACAAAAATATTGATCGTTGATTGGGATTTTCATCATGGTAACGGCACAGAGTGGGCTTTTTACTCTGATCCAGATGTGCTTTATTTTTCTACTCACGATATGTTTGCCTATCCAGGCACCGGCTCCCCCTCAAAAAAAGGAGAGGGGGCAGGAGAGGGATTTAACATCAATGTGCATCTAGAATGTGGCGCTACTGATGACGATATTATCCAAGCATTCGATCAGAAATTATTACCTGTAGTTGATGACTTCTCACCGGAACTCATTCTTATTTCAGCTGGATTTGATAGTCGACAATATGACCTTTTAGGCTGCCATAAGATTAGCGATCAAGGCTTTGTTACATTAACTGAAATGATCAAAACCTTAGCGGATAAGCACTGTGGTGGCAGAATTATTTCTGTCTTAGAAGGTGGTTATAATATTCAAGGTAATGCGAGTGCAGTAACAGCACATATAAAGTCATTAATGACTTAGCGTGATAATTTATTACTATGACATAAATTAAGTCACAAAATTAGAAAACCCTTATAATTACTTATCATTAAAATTATAGAGTCACATACGTATGGATAAGCTCCAAGCAACGTCACCAGAGCAATTAACGAAACTTCATGCTTATTGGCGAGCATGTAACTATCTCGCGGCAGGGATGATTTATTTGCAAGATAATGTGCTGCTTACACAGCCTTTACAAGCAAAGCATATTAAAAATAGATTATTAGGTCACTGGGGGGCAAGCCCGGGGCTTAGCTTTACCTATGTACATATGAATCGTTTAATTAATCAATATGATCTTAATGCTATTTTTATGGCGGGTCCGGGGCATGGCGCACCAGGTGTTTTAGCACCTGTTTATTTAGAGGGTGCTTATTCTGAAATTTATCCGAATAAGAGTGAAGATTCACGCGGTTTAAAACAGTTTTTCAAAGAGTTTTCATTTCCCGGTGGAATTGGTAGTCATTGTACGCCTGAAACACCTGGTTCAATTCATGAAGGTGGGGAGCTTGGCTATAGTGTTTCACATGCCTTTGGTGCAGCCTTTGATAACCCTGATTTAATTGTCACTGTAATGGTCGGAGATGGTGAAGCCGAAACTGGCCCATTGGCAACATCATGGCATTCTAATAAGTTTTTAAATCCGATTCGTGATGGTGCGGTATTGCCTGTGCTTCATTTAAATGGCTATAAAATTAATAACCCGACTATTTTGTCACGTATTTCTCATGAAGAGTTAGAAGGCTTGTTTGAAGGCTACGGTTGGAAACCTTATTTTGTTGAAGGTGCTGATCCCATGGAAATGCATCAGAAAATGGCTGAGGTGATGGAGCAATGTGTGCTCGAGATTCGCCAAATTCAACAACACGCTAGAACTAATAATGATGCTACTCGACCTAGATGGCCGATGATTGTATTACGTAGTCCTAAAGGATGGACTGGGCCCAAAACTGTAGATGGGCATAAGGTTGAAGGTTTTTGGCGAGCACATCAGGTGCCATTAGCGGGCGTGAAAGAAAGTGCTGAACATTTACAACAATTAGAAGACTGGTTACGTAGTTATAAACCAGAAGAATTATTTGATGAGCAAGGCAGTTTGATTCCTGAGTTAAAAGCGTTAGCCCCTAAAGGTGAACGTCGTATGGGCGCTAATCCTCATGCGAATGGTGGTTTATTACGTAAATCACTCCGCCTGCCTGATTTCAGAGATTATGCTGTTGAAGTGACTGAGCCTGGTTATCAACAAGTTGAAAATACTCGACCTTTAGGTAAGTTTCTTCGTGACATAATGAAGTCAAACTCAACTAGTTTCCGTGTGTTTGGGCCAGATGAAAATAGTTCGAACAAATTAGATGATATTTATGAGGTCAGTAAGAAATTATGGTTGGCTGATTATTTGCCAGAAGATGCCGACGGAGGAGAGTTGTCAACCGATGGTCGTGTAATGGAGATGTTGTCTGAACATACCTTGGAAGGTTGGCTTGAAGGCTATTTATTAACAGGAAGACACGGTTTCTTTTCAACTTATGAAGCCTTTGTACATGTCATTGACTCGATGTTTAATCAACATGCAAAATGGTTGGATATTAGTGATGATATTCCATGGCGAGCTCCTATTTCATCATTGAATTTATTAATCACCTCGACGGTTTGGCGTCAAGATCACAATGGGTTTACTCATCAAGATCCAGGCTTTCTCGATATTGTGGTTAATAAGAGTCCTAATGTCTGCCGTATTTATTTGCCGCCTGATGTGAATACGTTATTGTCGGTTGCTGATCACTGTTTACGTAGCACGAATGATATTAATGTCATTGTGGCTGACAAACAAAAGCATTTCCAATTTCTAGATATGGATGCAGCAATCAAACATTGCACTAAAGGATTAGGTATTTGGGAATGGGCGAGCAATGATCAAGGCAGTGAGCCTGATGTAGTAATGGTAGGCTGTGGTGATGTACCAACACAGGAATCATTGGCGGCGATATGTTTATTGCGTGACTATTTCCCTGATCTGAAAATGCGATTTATCAATGTGGTTGATTTGTATACATTAGCACCAGAATCAGAACATCCTCATGGTTTGTCTGATTATGACTTTGATAGTTTATTTACTAAAGATAAGCCGATTATATTTAACTTTCATGGCTATCCATGGTTAATACATCGTTTGGCTTACCGTCGCACGAATCACAAAAATCTACATGTGCGTGGTTATAAAGAAAAAGGCAATATCAATACGCCTTTGGAGCTTGCCATTCGCAATGAAATTGATCGTTTTAGTTTGGCGATTGATGTTATTAATCGTGTGCCAAAGCTCCAAGTAGCAGGTGCTCATGCAAAACAGAAATTACGAGATATGCAAATTGAATGTAGTCAATATGCCTATAAACATGGCACTGACAAGCCAGAAGTTGCTAACTGGACTTGGCCTGCTGAATAATGGCCTCTCAAACTGTACTTATTATTAATTGTGGTAGTGCAACGGTTAAATATCAATTGCTTGAACTACCCAGTGAGTTAGTGATCGTCAAAGGTGTGTTTGATGGTATAGGGCAACAACAGGCAAGCCACCGTTATTGTTGGCAAGATAAATCTGGTCATAGTCATGATGAAAAATTAATCATGACATCGCTGTCATATTTAGCTTGTTTTGTGGCGATTTCAGAAGTGTTAAACGAACATGAATTGGCTAAGCCGGATGCGATTGGTCATCGTGTGGTGCATGGCGGCGAGTTGTTTAGCCAGCCGACATTAATTGATGCGTCAGTATTGACACAAATTGAGCAGCTTTCATCTTTGGCACCGCTTCATAATCCTGCCAATGTGCAAGGCATCGAGGAATGTTTAGATCTATTCCCTGATATTCCTCAAGTAGCCGTATTTGATACTGCATTTCATCAGACTTTACCTGAATATGCGTATCGTTACCCCGTACCTGAAAAATGGTATTCGGAGTATCACATTCGTAAATACGGGTTTCATGGTAGCTCACATCGTTATGTCGCTCAGCAAGCGGCTGATTATCTACATATACCGTTATCACAGTTGAACTTGATTACGCTTCATCTCGGCAATGGCGCCAGCATGGCGGCAATCAAACAGGGACAATGTATTGATACCTCAATGGGTTTTACACCATTGGAAGGATTAATGATGGGCTCGCGCAGTGGAGATATTGACCCAGCCATTAGTTTACATTTGCAACAACAGTATGCGATGACAACTGAGCAGATTACTGATGATCTTAATCATCATTCAGGCTTATTGGCGGTGGCAGGGAATTATGATATGCGTCAGATACTTAGCCAACGAGAGCAAGGTGATGTTAACAGTCAACTAGCACTCGACATGTATTGTTATCGAATTAAAAAGTATATCGGTTCTTATATTGCTTCATTAGGTCATGTTGATGCGCTTATTTTTACGGGGGGCGTGGGTGAAAACTCAGCACCAATACGCTGGCAAGTTTGTGACAATTTAAGTGGTTTAGGCATTGAAGTTGATGCTGCACGTAATGAGCAGTCTACCGATGATACGATCGAAATAAGCCATACAGAAAGTCGGGTCAAAACATTGGTAATACGCAGCAATGAAGAACTTCAGATAGCGAGGGAAGTGAATTCATTTTTACAGCATTAGCGAAGTATTTGTCATTATAATGAATAGTTAACATAAGAGCTGAATAGCATGACTGAAAAAAAATTATCCATTTTTGAACGTTATTTAACGGTATGGGTATTACTGTGTATTGCCGTTGGGATTACTCTCGGTAAATTGGCTCCACAGTTTGCTGCAACACTCAATGACTTTTCAATCTATCAGGTTTCCATTCCCATAGCCGTGTGCTTATTTTTCATGATGTATCCCATCATGGTGAAGATTGATTTTTCTCAAGTGATAAAATCAGCTAAAACACCTAAGCCAGTAATCCTAACATTAGTTATAAACTGGGCGATTAAACCCTTCACGATGT
>Ga0209707_1001340_pt1 | contig 14031 bp, 10 predicted proteins | sample EN4Hudsemesocosm_FD_184630 | JGI IMG/M metagenome (GOLD analysis project Ga0209707, IMG submission 184630) | Methane-oxidizing microbial communities from mesocosms in the Hudson Canyon - EN4B Hudson Canyon (SPAdes) (version 2) | ecosystem: Environmental > Aquatic > Marine > Cold seeps | place... | reverse complement strand
CAGCTGAACTACCGCTCCATTTCTTGGTGGGTGTTGAGGGGATCGAACCCCCGACCCTCGCCTTGTAAGGGCGATGCTCTCCCAGCTGAGCTAAACACCCCAAGAAAAAAGACTAGTTTACAGCATCTTTTAAGGCTTTACCAGCTTTAAATGCAGGAATTTTAGCTGCTGCAATTTGGATTTCTTCGCCTGTACGTGGGTTACGGCCTGTGCGTGCAGCACGGTCACGAACAGAGAATGTACCAAAACCTACTAATGTAACTTGGTCGCCACTGCTTAATGCACCAGTAACAGCACTTGTCATGCCATCAACAGCTAAAGCTGCTTTTGCTTTAGAAATATCTGCAGCAGTTGCAACGGCATCGATCAATTCAGATTTATTCACAATGTAATTCCTCTCATTATTAATATATTAATTATTATAGACCCCGACAGACGAACAAGTCTGCCTGTTCGATGGGGAACGTGTATATAACTACAGCAAAAACAACGTGTCAAGCCAGAAATAAGTGATTTATTAAGAATCGTTAATTTATTTTTAATACATCACTTACTATTCGAATAAAAAACAGACCGCTTCATCCTATTTTTATTTCGTTTTTTGTGCCTTTATCCATGCACGCGTCAGTCCAACGTACTGACTAACTGAAACTGTTTCAGGACGTTGCTCTAGCTCGATCCCTTCGGCAATCAACATCTCTTTTGATACTAGTTTCTTCAAGGTGTTTGCTATCGTTTTTCGTCTCTGTGAAAAGGCTTGAGTGACCAATTTTCCAAGTGAATCGATGCAGATTTCGCCACCAACAAAATCACGTAATGGACGTAAGTAAATAATAGCTGAATCTACCTTTGGAATAGGTTCAAATGCTTCTGGCGGCACAATAAATAACATCTCTGCCTGACACTGGTATTGAACCATTACACTTAAGCGACCATATTGCTTGCCACCAGGCTTGGCACAGATGCGTTGAACAACCTCTTTTTGAAGCATAAAACACATGTCTTCAATACACTCCGCTTGGTTTAGTAAGTGAAATAAAAGTGGTGTTGTAATGTTGTATGGCAAATTACCTATTACGCGTAGTTTTTCATTATCTTTAACTAAAGATTTATAATCAAAACTCAAGGCATCAGCCTCATGAATAGATAAATGTTTGAACTCAGATAGCCTTGCTTTGAGTAGAGGAACTAAGTCTCTATCTAGTTCGACTACGTCAAGTTGATCACTATTTTGTAATAAAGGTAGTGTTAGCGCAGCACGTCCAGGACCAATTTCTACAAGATGCTGTCCCAGCTGAGGATCAATTGCAGCAACAATATCATCAATAACACTTTGATCATTCAAGAAATTCTGACCAAAACGTTTGCGTGCTTTAGGATAAGGCTTTGTACTCATACTATTTTATTAACTCTCTATCATACTAAGGGCCATATCAACCGCAGCTTTTAGGCTTGTTATTGATGCATTTCCTGTACCGGCAAGCTCTAAGGCGGTTCCATGATCAACTGAGGTACGTATAAAAGGCAAGCCAAGCGTCACATTCACAGCCCGACCAAAGCCTTGGTGCTTAAGTACGGGTAAGCCTTGATCATGGTACATGGCTAAGACGACATCATAATCTGCTAACTTATCTTTCACAAAGATAGTATCTGCAGGCCAAGGACCCGACAGGTCCAAGCCCTGTTCTATTAACTGTTCCATTACTGGTGAGATTGTATCAATCTCTTCTCGTCCTAAATAGCCATCTTCTCCAGCGTGCGGGTTAAGTCCACATACGGCGATTCTGGGTGATGGTATTCCAAACTGTCGCTTCATACTACTATCAATAATAGTAATCACCTTGTTTAATGACTCACGTGTAATTGCTTCACTTACTTGTTTTAATGGTAAGTGTGTTGTGGCCAGCGCTACACGCAATGATTCTGTTGCCAGCATCATTACAACTTGATCAACACCTGCACCATCAGCAAAAAACTCAGTATGACCAGTAAACTCTACACTCGCCTCATTGATAATGCCTTTATGCACAGGTGCAGTTACAACTGCATCAAATTGATTTTTCAAACAGCCATCAAGTGCTATTTGTAATGTTTCTAATACATATTCTGAATTATTAGAATCTAATAGACCAGCTTTACTTCGAACAGCAAGATTGACAGGTAAATATCGCAACGTGCCCTTTGGAGAAGGTGTTGCTGGCAGTGATAAATCTACTTGCTCCAGATTAATCGATAAACCTAATAAGTCAGCGCGTTCACTAATTAATTGTGGATCAACGATAACAACTAATTCACTTGCTTGCTGATGTTGTGCAAGCAAAATACATAACTCAGGCCCTATACCGGCAGGTTCACCACTTGTTACAGCTATTCGTGGACAAGCACTCAAAGATCTCGGTACTCGATATACGCTTCATCTCGTAATTGACGTAACCAACTTTCAAGTTCTTCAGATACTTTCCTACTCTTAATTTGTGCTCTTGCCTTATTGCGATTATATTCTTGAGCCATATTCTGCTCACGACGATCAAAGACTTTAATGATATGCCAACCGAAGCGGCTTTTGAAAACCTCACTAACCTCGCCATTAGACAAAGCATTCATCTTTTCTTCAAATTCAGGGACCATAACGCCAGGGCTACTCCAACCCAAACTTCCCCCCTCAATAGCTGAACCTGTATCATCAGAATGTGCTCGTGCAAGCTCGGCAAAGTCATCGCCATTTACAACGCGCTCTAACAATACCTTAAGGCGTTTTTCAGCATCTTGATCTGTAGTTAACTCATTTGTTTTGATTAAAATATGACTGGCTAAGATTTGCTTCACTAAATGTGTTTCTTCACTTTTTTTATCCGCTAGCATAACCAAATGAAAACCACTTCCACTGCGTAATGGTTCACTTACTTGCCCCACAGTCAATGCAGGCACAGCACCGGCAAACAACGATGGAAGTTCGCCTTGCTTACGCCAGCCTAAATTACCACCTTCAAGTGCATTTTGACCATCAGAATAACCTGCCGCTACTTCAGAGAAATCAGTTCCAAGTTCAAGCAAGTCTTGGACCTTTGTCAATTTTTCTTGTGCAGCTTGCACCTCTTCAGGCAAAGCCGCTTCCGGCACACTAATTAAAATATGCAATAATTGATAAGATGTTTCTGACGTTCCTTGGATTACTTGCGTTGCTAAATAATTATCTATTTCACGGTCGGAAACAACAACTTTATCTTCTACTAGTTTTTTACGTAAACGACTAATCGTCATTTCTTCACGAATAGATTCTCTAAAGTCACTAAAATCGAGGCCATCACCATGCAAGACATCACGAAACTCACGTAATGTTAGATTATTATTAGCTGCAATCTGACGTAATGCCGCGTTTAAACCATCATCGCCTACGCGAATACCAACTTTAGATGCTTTTTGGATTTGTACTCGCTGAACAATTAATCTTTCAAGAACTTGTTTTCGCAATATCTCTGTAGGAGGAATATTAGCATCTCGCTGTCTCAGCTGTTGTCGAACAGTTCGCTCCATTTCAACGAGTTCACTTTCTAATAACACCTCATTATTTACCACTGCAATAATTCGATCTAATGGCTCAGCGTAAGCGGTACCAACCATTATCAAGGTAAGCAATAAAAATCTAATCATGTAAGTTCCAACAAAATTTAAGTTAATTCAACTGAAGATAGCAAAAGTAACATGCCATTCAGTAAAAAGCCGTCGTTCAAGAATTAAAGGAAATATATTCTTAAAGTAACGACAGCTTTTATTCTAATAGGTTCAATAGGTGTTATGAGCCATAGCCCAAAATACTTCTCTCTAATAAGGTTTCCGTTTTCTGACCAAAGTTGCCAAGACCTTTTAATTCAATTTGGAAGAAAATTGCCACGTTTCGATCTTGATCCGTAGCGTCATTAACGTAATTCCTGACAACTAAACGTGTTGCCCAGCAGCAGCTATCATATTCAATACCAGCAAGACCTTCTAATGTACGGTTGTCTTTAAGTGAACGATACCAACGACCAACGACACTCCATTGTTTATTGAATGGGATACGTGTTGAAATATCAACCTGTTCTAAACCATTAGTGCTTCCTTCAGCATCTCGACGGTAACGGTGAGACATATTCAATAGTCGACCTTTACCATCTCGGTAGTTGATGCCTACTGCTGACATATTATTAGTATCGCCATGTGGATTCCACTGCATTTCTCCTCGTACAGTCCACTCATTTGCAATAGATGCCACCACTTCAGCCACCATGTCAGAATCAGATTGCGTTTCTGCGTCGGTATTTCGCAATGTCACTTCTCGGTCTTTAAAGTATTGTATTTGGCCTAAGCTGACACGAAGGTTTTCTTTCCCCGTCTCTTGGTTAATGATCCGCGAAGTCAGCGATAGTGAGACTTGGTTTGCATCACCAATTCTATCGTTACCACTAAAGCGATCATAGGCAAATAATTGTCCCATGCTAAATGTTCTTGAGCTCGTATCAAAAATTGGAATATCTGATTGATCACGCTCAGGGATATATAAGTAGAATGCTCTTGGTTCAAGCGTGTGAATATATTTGCTATTAGCAAAGCTCATGTCACGTTCAAAAAACAAACCACTATCGACACTAACAATAGGTAAAGTACGTGTTGGACTGTTATCAGTAAGCGTATTCCCATTTTCATCTAAATCATAACGAGTGTGACTTAATGCAATGCGTGGCGTTACAAAAGCAGCCGCTGACTGCCAAGGTAAACTAACTGAAGGTTCGATATTGAATCGTTGACCTTTCAATTTTTGCTCATGATCAAAAGCAACATACTCCGCTTTCATTCCATAACTAAGACCCATAGCATTGTCGGGGAATGTTCCTGTTACTAAGAACTGAGGTAGGCGTTGATAAGGCTTTGTAACATCTGTTAATGTTTGATAGCCCTGCATGCGACCGATAAAGTCCCAGTTCTTTCCGGCATAGCCAACATTTAATTGTCGGTTTAAATGTGACGTACTGGTCAGGCTTAAGGTAGAACCAAAGTCTTCAATATACGCTTTGTCAGATACGTAGTTATAATCAACACTACTGCTCCAACGAGAAGTAAATTGACTTCTATTTTGTAGCGAAAAGTGCTTTCTATCTTCGTTGTAATAAGGGTTTGGCGTGTCCTCATCCTTCTTCAAGTCATCACTCGCAAGGAAACCTGCATCAAGCTTACCTTGATGACGCTCAGTTAAATAACGAAACTCACCATTTAACATCAAGCCCCGATCAGACATATAACGTGGTGTTAATGTGGCATCTTTATTAGGTGATATATTCCAATAGTATGGCGTTCGAAGATCAAAGCCTGTTTCATCTGAACTTCCAGCCATCGGCGTTAAGAAGCCTGACTTTCGCTCATCATTAAGAGGAAAACTCATATATGGTGTATAAAAAACGGGAACATCCGCTAATCGAATAACAACATCTCGCGCTACACCAACTGCTTTTTCATGGTCAAGGACAACGTTTGTTGATTCTAATAACCACGCATCACTCCCCTCTTCACATGTTGTATAGCTTGCACCCTTTAAGCTTGTTTTCTGTGTTCCTTGGCGGTAAACATGAGTCGCTTTACCCCGAGCATGACTTTCACGCAAGCGATAATCCGCATCTAATAAACGTCCTTCATCATTAGATAATGACCACTCAGCTTGGTCTGCATTGAGAATAATGTCGCTATCACGTATTTGAACATCACCATTGGCTGTAACATTGCCCGATGTTTGGTTATATGTCGCACGATTAGATTTTAATTCTTGTCCTGATCGAATGACTTCAACATTACCCGTGAAAACTGACGTCCCCTCGTCAACTAACTGAACGTTATCAGCCTTAACATCAACAGCAGTTTCATCTGCGTTGCTAACAGCAGGTAAATAGTCATCATTATCAGTCTTACATTGATAGCCGCTAACCTCAGCCATTGCCAATGAAGAAAAACATAATAATAGTACTGTCGGTAAAATAATCAGTTTGCGCATGACCATCTTTAAACTACTACCCCTAGCTATAGTTCAGCTTTGCCGAACAAAAAATAATCATCAATTTATCGCACAGAAATACAAATTCATCAAATTTCTACTCACTATCCCTATATAAGAATACAAGCTCATAGTTACACATCAATCACTTATTTGCTTTATCTATAGTTCACATCACTATGAGTCACTTTGATTTTCCGTCATTACAAACTAATCATTTAAATTATTTTAAATCTTTTGTTGACAGTCTAAATTCAAATCCTTATGATGTGCGCTTCCTTTCGGGAGTAACGGCCCTCGGGGCTATAGCTCAGCTGGGAGAGCGCTTCGCTGGCAGTGAAGAGGTCGACGGTTCGAACCCGTCTAGCTCCACCAAGTAACCGAAAGAAATAGTTTTAGGTCCCCATCGTCTAGAGGCCTAGGACACTGCCCTTTCACGGCGGTAACAGGGGTTCGAACCCCCTTGGGGACGCCATATAGAATAAGCGCTTGGATAAAACCAAGCGCTTTTTTTATGCCTGATTGTAATGCATCTATAACTAAATTTTCATCCTTCTCATGATCGACATGCTTGGTAAGCTAAATCTACATCCGCAGAATTAAGCCTAAAGTAACAGATCTTCAGTAATAGAATGCTGACCTGCAATTAATATATAGTCATCAATATCATCAGACGTGCGTTCAATAAACTCAGTTGATTCAGAGAAGAATAAAACGGTATACGTTGTATTCACGGCATCGGTGTCTAAATTATTTAGCCACCATGCAAAACCCTCATCATCAGCCTCACGACCTAAGATATTCTGATATAACTCCGTTAGAAAACCTGCATTATCTAAACCACCGTAGATAGATTGAAACTCATCACTGTCGGTGAACTTCTCAAGTACGCTTTCAATATCATCAAAGGAGTCTAGACCTTTAGACCAAAACTCATAGCCACCAGCATCAGGCGTCCTAGCAAAGACCGCTTGATATAACCTTATTAAGGTCTGATCTTCAGACAGTGCTTCTGCCTCTGATTCAACTTCAAATCTAATGCCATCAATAACAACGTATTGGTCATCACTTGAGTTAGATTCAATGTCATCAATACTGTCGTAATGATCTTCTACATGGTGAGTGATATCATCATCATCAACGTAGCTGACGCCTGATGTTGCATAATAACCATCATCCTCTAACTTAAAAACTCGGCCATCAAGGACTTGGTAGATATCATCGCCCACTTGATAGCTGCCATCTTGTGTTAGGTCCAAGGAATAAACACTATCTTCTAATTCAAAAACCTGGCCATCAATAACAATGCTTGTATCATCAGAACTGCTATCATCATGGGAGCTGCTATCATCATCCGAGCTATGGTCATCGCTTAGCTGCAAACCGTCACTAACCTGTAAATACTGTTCTGAAATCCGCGAGTAGCTGCCATCACCGTTTAAATCACGATAGGTTTTTAATTCAATATGAGTAGCATACGTTTCACTTTCAATCACATCACTGCCAGAAAGTGTGTATGTTTCATTAGCTGAAATATGCTCCAGCTCCCATAGCCCATCATCAAATTCATAAACAGCTGTAACTATGCCATTTTCAATATCAAACTTTAACAAATCACTATTCGACATAATAGCCTCCTATTTAAGTGTAAAAGTTTTAATTAGTAATAATTAACATTACTCCTTTTTCACTAAAAAGAAAATAATGCCTTATTATCTATATTATTAACTGTTTATAGAATTTCATATCTTCAGCCGAAGATACAAAAAAGCCCCAGCATAAAACTATGCTGGGGCTTCTTATTCGATCGCTATTTAAAGTGGCTAACCGTGTTAAATAGAAGCCTCATTTGAATAGGCTGAAACGCCCACATCATTAATGGCTTTCACTCTATATTTATAACCACTCTCAGTGCCAACCTGTTCACTTGTCACATCCGCACCTAGTGTTCTGTACACACTATAAGCACACGTTGTTACTCTATTTTTTCCTTTGCCTGTTGTCTGTTCCAAACAACGTTCAATAACAAAGTTTGTTTCATTGTTTGAATTATCAGTCCAACTTAATTCGGCACTTGAAACTACTTTATTTCGGCCTTTACCTGTTTTTACTAATGTTGCAACTAAGTTTGTTGGTGCTGCAGGTACTTCAGCGACTACCGGCGGGGCTCCTACAGTAACTGTTACAGTGGTCGATGCTGAGCTTGTCGCACCCTCATTATCTGTTACGGTGAGTGTTGCGATGTAATCACCAGCTGACGTGTAAGTATAATCAATACTGCTACCTGATCCATTATTACCGTCACCAAAGTCCCAAGAATATGAAACGATTGAACCATCTCCATCCACAGAACTACTGCCATCATACGTAACGGTAAGATCATTTACGGACGCAGACATTGTCGCCGTTGGTGCATTGTTCGCATCCGCAATCACCGTTAAAGTAACCGTGCTCGTTGAATAGCCACCAAAGCCATCTGTGATGGTATATGTGAAACTATCACCACCTATATAGGCTGCATCAGCTGTGTAGACAAGTTGATTGCCACTTTGACTGACATCACCATTTTGAGCAATAGAAAAGCTATCAATGTCCAAACTATCACCATCAGCATCAGCATCATTCACTAATACATCAATCGTAACGGCTGTATTTTCACTCAGCTCTATCAAGCTATCATCGTTACTCACTGGTGCCGTATTGGCAACCGTACTGACGATAATGACATCCGATAATGTCGTTTCATTACCTGACCCATCACGCGCTTTTACTTGATAAGAATAATTTGTTCCGCTAGCTAAGTTTGCAGCCGTATAAAGAGTATCCGACTGCCAAGTACTTGCCACACAGCCTAGACCACCAGCTGTACAAAGGAATTGATATTCCACAATGCCAGAATCATCAATAGATGAAGTTGAAGACAAATTGATACTAGTTCGACTTGTGCCATCAGCCGATAATGATGGTGTTGGTGTTGGCGCTGTGGTATCAAGACTGGCAGGCACAACTGCACCCGAAATGTAATATTGACTTAGACTGCCGTAACTTGAATAAGGCGTTGCAGCATTGCCTACACCAGTGATATCAAGATAATAACGCCCAGCTGTGACATTGGCTGAAATGACTGCATTAGTCTCACTCAACACATCGTCCACAATCACTGTGCCAGACTCATCAGATAGAGTTGCTTTAATATCAAGGTTTGCGCCACGTCTACTACTACGCGTATAAGCATCCCATGCTGGAGTAATCACTAAGTTAATATCGCCAGCAGCCGTATCAAAGTAGAACACATCAGAGTCGCTACTTGTTTCAATAATACCTTTATTATCAGTTCTTACATTTAAGGGATCAAACTCAGGGTTACTGCTAGCAATAAAACCTTCCGTATCCACCAATAAAGCGGTAGCTGATAAAGAATCATCACCATGATCATCAGCACTGTAGCTTAACTTACCTTGAATAATAGCTAGGTCATCTTGCGTATTATTAGCACCGCTATAGTCACCTTTGCTCCACTGAGTGACATTGCTGTAATAACCTACCCCCATGATCGGTGCCCATGAGGTCACACCGGCACCATGTCCGGTGTAATAAGATTCTGCGCTTATGCCATCATGTGATAATGCTAAATTATGCCCGAGCTCATGTGATGCAGCTTCCGCTACATAGGGTGGGAAGCCTGCACCAAGATTGTCATAATAAACTAGGGCTGGCTGATAATATGAATAGTTTGAACTGCCCCATACACCTACATAAGCAATACCACCTGATGTATTACCATGCGGTAATAAAGCACCATTAACATCTGTACCACTCGTTATTAAGATATGGCCAACTTTGGGGCCAAAAGCAACAGGGGCTTCTGTAGTCACATCAATATCAAACGGTGCTAGGTCTTCTGCAATGCGATGCCATATTTCGCCAATATTAATACGCTCAGAAGTAGAGAAACTGCTTAAGTTGCCATCAGTGTCATAGGGTTTAGCTTGATAATTACTCACACCGGTATAGTTATTCCATGCTTTTCCAGAGAAAGTATAACCAACTGTATTCACATAAACAGTATTGGCCGCACCTGGTTTACTATGTAATTTAAATGCATCGGTGGGGTTAATACCGGCTTGTGTCGGATCAGCTTCTAGCTCTAGTTGAGAAATATCTTCAGGTACTTCAGTATCGCTGTAAAAAATACCACCGTGTTTATCCACGTTAATATTAGCAATATCATTGGCAGGAAAACTAAAACTGTTTAACCATTTTAGGGCTCGCGCTTGGGCTGGAGCGGGTAATGATTCCAGCTTTGTGCGTAATTTACTGACTGGCAAATTATCAAGTTCAATCGGTGCCGCTTGGCCATACATCTTTGACTCAGCAGGGACGGCGAGTACCGCGGTTGATAAAAGTGAAGTAACAAGAATAGTTAGATGACTCATTCTCATAATTAATCGCTCCATTAAATCTCATGCAATGAGATAGTTATAATTAATGGTGCCGAGAGAGTTGGAGTGCTGGTAGTTGTCCATATGACTTCAACTCAACTCAACTCCATTCGAGTAACCGTTCGACCCTTTTATTAGGGCACTGGTTTTGCGTCACTGTATTACTACAGTTTTGCCTTTATTCGTGGAGCCAGTAGCTCAAGCGCGAACAATGAGGATCACTTAGATAAAGTTTTCCTAACACTCATTCTATACAAATAGTTTCATTCAAACAAGCCCCACACTCATAACTATAGTTCTGCATAAGAATTATAGACCTTAACAAACCATTTAAATAAAGCTGTTGGAACAGCTGATTTTGTTTATCTGAGCAATCAATCCACTCTATTAAATTATCTTGTGCTACCTTAATGTTTTTCTGATAATAAAATGATTAAGTAATACACCTAATTAATGATGAAAAATACTAGCCTTTTACTATGTCTAATGCTTATCTCGGCCTGCACATCAATGCCTGGCCAGCATTTCAACGAGGCAAAAATATTAGCCGAAAATGCTGGCTTTAACTATGCCACGATTGATACTGGCTCATTTTATTTAGCATCGTATAGTCGTGGCTTAACGTCAGCATCACTAAAGACAATAAACATCTATATAGAAGGTGATGGCCTTGCTTGGAAACGTTATAACAAACCATCACTGGATCCTACTCCAACAACACCACTTGTTTTAAACTTAGCATTGTCTGATCCTGCTCAAGCAGTCGTATATTTGGCTCGACCATGCCAATACCTGCTTGATATGAACTCAACGAACTGTTCAACAAAGCTATGGACGTCTCATCGATATAGTAATGACATTATTGAGGCAATGAACAAGGCTATTACATTAATCGTAGAATCAACTAATCATAACGCTAAGCTACATCTTATCGGCTATTCTGGTGGAGGCACTATTGTTTCTTTGATTGCAGCTAGACGCACAGATGTCAGTCAATTAACAACACTCGCTGCCAATTTAGACCATGCGTCTTGGACCAGCCATCATCATATTACGCCACTCTATGGTTCCTTAAATGCTATTACGGTTGCCAAACAAATTGCATCTATCCCTCAAGTCCATTTTTATGGCGCTGATGACACGAATGTCCCCGCCCTAGTAGTAGATTCTTTTTTTGAAAAACAAGGTGATAGTCCACATTCTTATAAATATGTTTTAAAGTCTATTAACCATACTTGTTGTTGGCTTGATAATTGGCTAAACTTGTTGCGTAAATCAGAAAAACTAATGACCCAGTCTTCTGTACCTTAATCGTTTTAAATGGATAAATAATGCGTTTTATTGCCAAAAACATTGCTTCTTTAATCAGCATGCCTTTTTTTCTACTGAGCTTCCAAGCTAAAGCTGAATTACCAAACCTCGTTGGTAACTGGAGTGGATCTTATATTGGTACCTACTCAACGTGTACAGGCACTAATGACACCGTAGTCGGTGACCAAATCACGGTCACACAGTCTATCACTGTCGCTCAACAAGATGGCGATATCATCACCGGTGATTTTAGTATCGCCAGTAGTGACTTTTCCGCGTCACAGTTCTCGTTTACTGCACAAGTTGATGATTCAGGCCGATTTGTTGCTTTCACCAGTGACTCTGGCGACGTTGAAGTCTACCAATTTAATTTTGGCAGCAATGAAGTCACCTATAACGGTGGCGTAGAGAAAACAACACTGGATACATCAGGTAACCCAACAGGCACATGTAATCTTACTGCTCCGCAAACAACGTTGACAGGGACAGCCATTCCACAATTCATTGTAGCGGCTGTTAATAGTTCATCAATCAATAGCGCCGAAGTCGTTAATAATGCGGCCGTATTACAATCTAATGTATTTGGCATCACGCGTAGTATTTTAACTCGTGCTAATAGAGCACTGTATGGAGCTGAAGGTGGTTTAAGACGTCACGGTTCAGGTATCAACCTGTTCTATGAAGAAGAAACAGGCAAAGCAGCTGGTTCAGGTTACGATAGTCTAAGCGCTTGGGGTGGTTATACGCGCACAGAAATGGACAATTCTGGTACCTTAACGTCGTTTGATGGTCACCGTAACAATATGCAAGGTGGTGTCGATTTCAGCCCAATGGACAAACTGATTGTCGGTGTATCGTTTGGTCAAGAAAACACCAGTATTGATACCGATTTTAATAATGGTGATTACAATACCAATGGTTTCACTCTAGCGCCCTACGCTGCTTATCTCATCAATAACAATTCAAACATTGATCTTGTTGTTGGTCATACTAGCATTGAGGTCGATCAATCGCGACTATCCGCTGCAGGCGCTGCGATAAGCAGTGATATTGATGTCGACAGATGGTTTGCCTCAGGTAACTTAAACCTATTCAAGCAAATCGCACGTTGGGACTTAGGTGCTGATGTCGGTTTCATTTGGGCTAAGGAATTACAAGATAGCTACACTGAAACAGATGGTACGCGTACTGGTAGTCGTGATATTGAAATTGCTCAAGTAACTGCTGGTGCCAATGTCGCTTATATGATTAATAACTACTTCCAACCTTATGGTCGTATTAGCTATTTCCGTAACATCACTTCAGATGACTCATCTGACAGCTTCTCATCAAATGATAATGATGATTCAGTTGTCACGGCAGGTATCCGTTTTTATAGTGATGTCGGTGTGACAGGTAATTTTGAATGGATGAAACGTATTGGCCAATCAGACTTAAATGAAGACGTTTATTCGTTTAATATCTATGTAGATTTATAAACTGTCATGCCCGTTTATTTTATCACCCTATTACTGCTCTTATTGAGCAGTAATAGTTTCTCATCTGAATTAGCTGCACACATAGTGGAAACCACTGGTTATGTGCAAGCTAAAGATAGTGATGACAAGTTTCGTGATTTAAAAATAGGCGATATAATTCATGCCCAAGACACACTTATCAGCAATAGAAAATCAACCGTAACCCTTTTGTTTACCGATGGTAGTAAATTCGAGCTTGGCCCGAATACCACCATGGAAATCAGTCAATATAAATACCAATCCACAGATAAAACTGATACTTTTTCCACACGCATCATCAAAGGTAGCTTTCGTTTTATTACCGGTTTAATTGCCAGTGACAAGCCAGAATCAATGAATATCAACTTACCCGTTGCCACAATCGGTATTCGCGGTACTCACGTCATTGGTGAAACGACAACAACATCGGCTAAAATCATCCTGTTAAAACCAGAATCGCCTAAACCTACCGCTATTTTTGTATCGAACGAATTTGGTTCAGTCCTTGTTGATAAACAAGGCTACGGAACAGAAATCCCCGATGAGTTTAGCCCACCATCGCCAATGCGTAGAATGCAATTACAAACCATCGACAACCTCAGGCGTTCACTACAAAATATCCAGCGTGTAAGAGTCCCTACTCGACCAGGAAGGTAGACTTGAATACTGTGGTTGTTTTAATTCATCAAACAATTAGTTCTTATCTTTTTAACTTACTTCCATCTAGTCAACTTTTACCTATGTAAAATCAAGTTGGCTGCCC
>Ga0209707_1001337_pt1 | contig 14042 bp, 10 predicted proteins | sample EN4Hudsemesocosm_FD_184630 | JGI IMG/M metagenome (GOLD analysis project Ga0209707, IMG submission 184630) | Methane-oxidizing microbial communities from mesocosms in the Hudson Canyon - EN4B Hudson Canyon (SPAdes) (version 2) | ecosystem: Environmental > Aquatic > Marine > Cold seeps | place... | reverse complement strand
AAATTGCGCATTTCCCTGAATATAGGGGGAAGGACGACGTGCTGACTAAATATTATCTAGTAGGTTTATCTAAGTTCTGAGCGTTAGCTGTACACGAAAACCCCAAAAAATAAATAAACCTTATAATCCACAAAGAGCCACAACATCAATGAGTTCATTATTTGTACAAATAATCTAATTATGATTATCATTAAACAGCCAACTCGGCTATAATACGCGACTTGAAAAATCCATGAACACTTTTTAGCTCGGAGTACAGGCTTATCATCACTACAAGTAACATCACAATGCAATTTGGCGCAGAACCATTGTTTGAAAACATCTCGGCCAAGTTTGGTAACGGTCATCGTTACGGTCTTATTGGCGCTAATGGTTGTGGCAAGTCTACATTTATGAAGATTCTTAGTGGTGAATTATCTCCAAGTTCAGGCAACGTCTCTGTTAGTACTGGCAATAAAGTGAGTACATTAGGTCAAGATCAATTTGCTTTTGAACAGTTCAATGTAATTGATACGGTAATCATGGGCGACATGGCATTATGGAACGTTAAGCAAGAGCGTGATGCAATTTATGCCCAAGCTGAAATGAGTGAAGCCGATGGCATGCGCGCTGGTGAACTAGAAAGTGAATTTGCCGAGATGGACGGTTATACCGCTGAAAGTCGCGCTGGTGAAATTTTATTAGAAGCTGGTATTGAAGAGTCTTTTCATTACGGCTCAATGCAACAAGTTGCTCCCGGTTGGAAGTTACGTGTGTTACTTGCCCAAGCATTATTTGCTAACCCAGATATTTTATTGCTTGATGAGCCAACCAACAACCTCGATATTCATACCATCAGTTGGTTAGAAGGTGAGCTAAACAAACGTAAGTGCACTATGATCATCATTTCCCATGATAGACATTTCCTTAACTCTGTTTGTACTCATATGGCTGATATTGATTACGGTGAATTGCGTATTTATCCTGGAAATTATGAGTTCTTCCTAGAGCAGTCAAGTTTATTACGTGAGCAGTTATTATCGGGTAATGTTAAAAAAGCGGAAGAAATTGCTGAGCTGCAAGACTTTGTAAACCGTTTTGGTGCTAATGCATCAAAAGCTAAACAAGCGAGTTCTCGCGCTAAAAAAATGGATAAAATTAAACTTGATGATGTTAAAGCATCAAGCCGTATAACGCCTAAAATTGCGTTTGCACCGGGTAAAAAAATGCACCGTCAAGCCCTGGAGCTTGAAAATCTTGGCCATGGCTTTGATGGCGGCGTTTTATTTGAAAAAGGCGACTTATTATTAGAAGCTGGCGCTAAGTTAGCCATTATTGGCGAAAATGGTGTCGGTAAAACGACATTATTACGATGCTTAATGAGCGAATTAGCACACACTGAAGGTGTGGTTAAGTGGTCTGAAAATGCCTCTGTAGGTTATTGCCCACAAGATAGCGGTTCATTTTTTGATAACGATTTAACATTAATGGATTGGATGTCTCAATGGCGCAGGCCTTGTCATAACGATTTAAGTGTTCGTGGCATGTTAGGCCGTATGTTATTTACTGATGACGATGCTAACAAAAAAGCCCGTAACTGTTCAGGCGGTGAAAAAAATCGCTTGTTATTTGGTATGCTAATGATGGGTGATGTCAATGTATTGATTATGGATGAGCCAACCAACCATATGGATATTGAAGCAATTGATGCATTAAACAATGCCTTGAAAGATTTTGAAGGTACGTTAATTTTTGTTAGTCATGACCGTGAATTTGTTTCAAGTCTAGCAACACGTATTATCGACATTAAAGATAAAAAATTAGTGAACTTCCAAGGTTCGTTAGATGAATACTTAGATGGCCAAGTTAATAGTCAAAAAGTAGCATAATCGATTCTACTCTACACTAGACTCAGCCGTTCACTGACATACATGATTTGCATAAGCTTCAATGCTGGGAAATCATGTATGTTTAGGTGATATTTACAACAGCATTTACTGTTCGTTAACTATTCTCATATAACGCTCAACAACTCTTTAGGACTCATAATGATAAACAATGATATTCTTCGTCGTCTCAGTACCATCTTCGTTTTCGATAATGAAAAATTAAAAGCTATCTTCACTTCAACTCAATGCAATATTTCTATTGAACAAATAACTTGCTTATTTAAAGAGAAAGATGATGCTGAATATGAAGCATTATCAGATGTTGAGTTTGCCAGTTTTTTAAATGGTTTAATTATTGAAAAACGTGGTGCTAAAGATGGTCCTCAGCGTGAAGCTGAACAAGAATTAACTAACAACCTTATTTTTAATAAAATTAAAATCGCTTTAGCCCTAAAAGCAGATGATGTAATCTCAATACTTGAGTCTGCTGGCTTGGAGTTAGGAAAGTATGAGTTGAGTTCATTTTTTAGAAACGTCAATCATAAACATTACCGTGAATGTTCAGACGATGTTTTATCAACCTTTTTAAAAGGTTTGAAGATCAAATATCAAGACTAGGATTTAGGTAACGTTTATGTCATTTTCAACACTTGCTTTATCAGAGCCATTATTAAAGGCTGTTAATGAGTTAGGTTACAGTGCACCAACGGCAATTCAAAAAAAAGCAATTCCGCTAGTCTTATCAGGAAAAAACCTAGTTGCTGCTGCTCAAACAGGTACGGGTAAAACAGCGAGTTTTGCCCTACCAATGTTAGAGCGATTGGATAATGGTCATAAACTACGTGGTAAGCGTATTCAAGCGCTAGTGCTAACGCCTACTAGAGAATTAGCAGTGCAAGTTGAGGAAAATATTGCTCAGTTGTCTAAATATACTGATCTTACATCAATGGCGATATATGGTGGTGTGGACGAGGCACCGCAAAAACAGGCATTAATTTGGGGCATTGATATTTTAGTTGCCACCCCTGGTCGGTTATTGGATTTAGCCCACCAACGCGCATTACATTTTGATGAACTTAAAACCTTAGTTTTAGATGAAGCCGATAGAATGCTAGACATGGGTTTTATTGAAGACATTAATAAAATTATTGAACGCCTGCCAACTTCAAGGCAAAATTTATTATTCTCTGCCACTATTTCAGATGATGTCCGAGCTCTGGCTAAACGCAATATTGCTAATGCGGTAGAAATATCTGTTAGCCACGACAAGAGTCAAAAGCCAAATATTGAACAGTGGTTAGTCACCGTTGACAAAAGTAATAAATCAGCATTATTAAGCCATTTAATACTTGAAGGAAAGTGGCAACAAGCGCTTATTTTTATCGAAACTAAACAAGGCGCAGCTAAACTTGTTAGTCAATTAGAAAAGCGAGGCATAACTGCAGAATCACTGCATGGTGGTCGAACTCAAGCAATGCGCGAACAAATATTGGCTGACTTTAAATCGGGTAAAATTAAGTTTTTAGTTTCTACTGGTATTGCTGCTCGTGGGCTTGATATTGACGGCCTTGAACGCGTGGTAAATTATGATTTGCCTAAACAAGTCGATGAATATATTCATCGTATTGGCCGTACAGGGCGAGCGGGCGCACATGGTAAAGCTATTTCATTAGTATCAAAAGATAACTTCAGAGAACTTTGTGCTATTGAGTCTCGATTAGGGCATATTATTCCGCGAAAATCCTTTGACGAATTCCCTGTTAAAAAAGTCGTCCCTGTGTCGATTTTAAATTTTCAGCCTAGACATAAGAGGTAATCAATACTTTTTAGCCCAAAATTATAATGTCAGCTTATGTTAGGGTTGCAAAGCTGATATCAAGTTGACCATCGTTATAACTCTTATTGATTACTTTCTATTAATATAGACACTAAATTGCCAGCACCTAGTTAATCACCCTCTCTTTGTAGTCATTTTTTATTAATAATTAATAGCATTCAATAATTTAATATCATTCAACTTGCTAAATTAATCATATTAGCGGTGAATTTTATCTTTTCAGCAGGTTAGTTAAGTTACCATCAAGTCATCCCTGGTTAAATATCCTCTCTCAAGATCAAATTGTTTTTCAGCCCTCAATAAATACATTTCAATACTACATTATAAAATAGCAAATATGATTGTTACTTTCTTTCTTGTTATTCAATACATTAACTTGTCCATACATCTTGGTGGTGTTTGTTTATGTTTTAAATGTGAATAACAATTCATATTTGGAAACAACTAAATTACTGAAAACGCTTTTTTATTGGTTTGTAAAGGAGTAGTGTGTTTTGTAGTGTGAATATGTATTAAAAGTCAGTCGTGATTTTAATTGATTTGTTTATTCAAACTGTGAATTTGTTTACGCCTGACTAAAGCCTGATCTGTCAATCAACTTATAGTCAATTGATACACTTGAATTTAAGGGATTATAAGCTATCGATAAATTTGTAAATCACTAATCTAATAGTGCAGTTAAACTCCTGACTCTAGACCTGATCTGTCAATCAAGCTAGAGTCTTTTTATTATCCTATTCTACTTCTAAACCTATTATCTAAATCTAGTCTCTAATACTAGTGGTTAAGCTTCGCTATTTCTTGATCTTTGAGCTTTATAGGACCAAAGACATCTTCGGCTTGAGACCAAAATTGACTGGATATTTTATTAATCGCATTAGACTCGGCATTAATCAATATTGCAAAACCTATATCTAAATCAGGTGAGTAGCCAATATCAGCACGAAAGCCTGCAACCCAACCCGAGTGATAAATAATTGGAAAATCATCAAACTGATAGATTCGCCAACCGTATCCGTAGTGAGCATCGGTTAGGTGTTTTCGCCAGTATTTACGACGGATATCTTTCTTCGTTCTTATTCGTGGTGTGGTTAATTCAGTTAATAAACGTGGGGATAATATTTGTGGGTTATGGCCTAAATTGGCAATTAGCCATTTTGCTAAATCAGTAATACTGGCATTAATTCCAGCTGCAGGAGCCACTTTATAATAGTCAGGGGTAACTTTTACAGTTCGCCATAGATATTGTTTGATTGCATTACCCTTTGAGTCTTTTTTCCCGGTGTTAATACGTTTTCTCAGAATATGAGGTTTAGCGGTATTTTTTTCTTGTAAAAAATTATTAATACCAACAGAGGCGTTGACCATATTTAAAGGTGAAAAAACACGGTCCTGTAATAAGGTTGAATAGCTTTTAGGTTGGCTAGCTTCAATTGCTGGCTCTAACAAGCTATAGGCGATATTTTGGTAGCCATAACATTTTGCAGGTTCACAAATGGGTGTTACTCGATCAAAACGACTGATAATCTTATTCATACTCCAGTTTTCATGAAGTAAATTATCGTAAGCATTGGGCATTAACCCACTTGAATGACTTAATAAATGTTTAAGTTGAATTTTTTCTGCTGCTCCGTTTTGTGCTAAAGAAAACTGAGGTACATATTTGGTTATTGGATCAGACAAGTTAAGTTGTTGCTCTTGTGCGAGCATGGTGGTAAGTGTTGCAGCAAATGTTTTAGAGACTGACGCTAAGCGAAAAACCGTATTATTATTTATTGGTAATGATTTGGCTTTATCGGTATGACCAAATGTTTCCAGAGCAATAATTTTATTATTTTTAACGATAACATAAGCGCCTCCTGGGATACTTTTCTGTGTTAATTGTTTTGCAACACTGAGCGATAATTCTTGATTGAACTGTTTTAAATTACTGCCGAAAACTAGAGGTGAAATAAAGAATAAAAATGGCAGCCAATTAATGTGAGAGTTTCTCATAGGGTCTCGGAAAAATAAGTAAAGTAACCGGGTAGGTCGAGTAAAGGAGAACATTCGGTACAAATAAACATTTAAAGTTCAGTTAATGTAGGGATTCTTAATGTCTCTCTTTTAAGTAAGTTGGCAGCAACATCAGGCGAAACTTGATAAAACTCGTTAACGTATTCTTGAGCATTTAAGTATTCACGTATTTGTTTTTTTACTTTGCAGGGGTTATTACATTGTAATGAAAAAACAAGCCGATAATTTCCTGGGGATTTAGCTGAAAGTGACTCTGCATATGCTTGAGGATCATCGGGTGTACAACCAATTCTTATGACGTCAGAGAAAAACGAATGTGTCATAACATAGACACTTCCCATGGATACGTCTGTTTGAGCTGTTGAGTTTTCCATAGTGTTATTAAATGTCAGGTTGATGGTTAGAAGAAATTTACCTAGTATCAGTAAATTGATCGGTAAAGCTATTATATATTAGGTTTATCAATAGAGATATGATTAATTATTACAGGTAATTATTTGATAATTAATGATGAATTCTCTGTGGGTATACAACTGGTTAGTACAGGTGATAGATAAGTGATCAAAGTGCTAACGGCCATGTATCAGCTTTGTGAAGTAATACAGTAATAAACAAAAGCGACATTGATGTTAAAAATTAACGTCGCTTGAGTCATAAGTTTGATTATGATTGAATTAAATGTACATCGCGTTGTGGGAAAGGAATACTGATAGCATTTTTATCAAGCGCTTTTTTAACGGCTTCATTAATATCAAAATATACATCCCAGTAATGCTCTGGCAGGCAATGTGGTCTAACGGCAAAGTTAACAGAGCTGTCAGCCATTTCACTTACACCAACAAAAGGCGCAGGGTCTTGTAATACTTTTTCATTTGTCACTAAAACGTCCATCAATACGGCCTTGGTTTGATCAATATCAGCACTGTATGAGACACCTACGCTCAGATCAACACGAATCAATCCTTCCGCGGTGAAATTTACAATAGAGCCGTTTGATACTGCACCATTGGGGATAATAATTCGCTTTGATTGTGGCGATAGTAAAATGGTATTAAATATTTGTACTTCTTTTACTACACCTAAATGTCCTTGAGATTCAATTAAATCACCTACTTTATAGGGTTTGAAAATCATGACTAATACCCCACCAGCAAAATTAGCTAAACTGCCTTGAAGCGCTAAACCAATAGCTAAACCTGCCGCACCGAGTACAGCAATAAATGAAGTTGTTGCTATGCCTATCATTGAAGCGACAGAAATAAACAATAAAACTTTTAATGCCCAAGAAACCAAGCTGCTCATAAATGGAATCAAAGTAGGGTCAACCTTTGATCGCTCCATAGATACTTGGGTTAGTTTAGTAATACCTCTAATAATCCACAAACCTAGTAGCAAGGTTACAATGGCTAATGCAAGTTTTGGCGCATACTCTAGGCCTAACTCATAGGCTTTGAGGGAAAGGCTTTCGAGATGTGATGAAGAGTTACTTAAATTACTCATTTAATATCCTTTTTTAACAGTGATTTAATTTTTATTTGGTTTATATAGTTTATCTGGTTTAATCAAAAATACAATTGCCACAGGGTGTGGCAATTGTATTGAGTCGTTATTTTACTTTAATGAAATATGGTTGAGCTTTAGAGTTCAGTCTCTAAAATAACGAATAGGTTTTATACTATTCACCATTTAAAATGGGGCAGGGTATTGCCTCAATACTTGCTCAATATCCTTAATGATTGATGAGGTTAAAGGCGTATTAAAGGCCGTTATATTCTCTTTAAGCTGCGTCATAGTGGTTGCGCCAATAATGGTTGAGGTAACGCCATTGACTTGATCGACCCATCCAAGCGCGAGGGCAGCTGGTGAAATATTGTGTTGTTTGGCGATATCTACATAGGCTTGTGCAGCTGCACTACTGTATTGTGTATCTCTAAATAGACCATTTCGTTGCATAAAGGTCCACCGACTACCTTCAGGTCGAGCACCGTTGAGGTATTTACCTGTTAATAACCCTGTGGCTAAAGGTGACCAAGGTAGGTAGGCAATGTCTTCTTTTACGCAGGTTTCAATTAAATATGGCCAATCCTTGGTATGTAACAAATTAAATTCATTTTGAATTGAGACTATACGCGGTAAATTGTGCTGCTCGCTTAAACGTAAATATTGATTTATGCCCCAAGGGCTATCATCAGACAAGCCACAAAAGCGAATCTTTCCTGCTTGGATACATGCTGCTAATCCTTGCAAAATATCTAACATAGTGTCAGTTTGTTCAATGGCGTTGCCAGCCGAAAAATCGATATTATTAGCTTGGTGATTACCAAAGTGCGGTGTTGAATAATTTGGCCAGTGTAATTGATATAAATCGATATAATCAGTTTGCAATCTTTTAAGTGAGTCATCAACAGCTTGAATAACCGTTTTTCCACTAATGGGACTGGCTTCTCTGATATATGAAAAACCTGGACCTGCTATTTTTGAAGCTAGCACAATGTCTTTTCGTTTTTCAGGATTAGCTTTTAAAAAATGGCCAATAATAGCTTCGGTTTTACCATAAGTTTCTTTAGATGGAGGGACGGCGTACATCTCTGCGGTATCAACAAAGTTAATTCCCTGAGACAACGCATAATCAAGCTGTTGATCAGCATCATTTTGATTATTCTGTAAACCCCACGTCATGCTGCCCAAACAGACACGAGAAACTTCTAGTGGGCTACTACCTAGCTGAAGATATTTCATTTATTTTCCTATTTTAAATAGCATATTATTGTATCAAAAGAATAATGATTAATCAGACACACCTTCTATATCACCACGCATTACTGGATAGCCTAAATTCATCCAACCAAATACCCCCTCCCAAAGTACTGCTGTTCGGGTGTAACCACGGTCTCTTAATTTGTCGATGGTATAATCGGCTGCAGCTCGTGGGCATGAGCAATAAGCAATAATTTGAACGTTTTTTGGAATACCGGCAACGGTTTCATCCAAGTCTGCATAATAAGGAAAGGGAATAGAGCCCTCTATGTGCGCTGTTTGCCATACCGAAGTGACTCGAGTATCAAGTAAAACCATTTTATTTTTGGCTTGTAAGGCGGCAAATAAATCTTTAGATGATACATACATTCCATCTTGAAGGGTAAAATTGGGATCATCACCATTTTTATTAATGACATAATTCTCAGGGGTTGGTAGAGCCTTTAAAATGGTTTTTTCTGCTTTCCATCCGCTGGCTTTACTACGTAAAAAAGCTGTTATGTTATTTATATCATCAGCAGATAATTTATCTTTAAAAGCTTGCATAGGTGTATCTTGTCGACCATTTTGAATAGCATGACGGATAAATTCATCAGTGTTGTGGGCAAGGGCTGATTGATTACCTAGTGCAGGAGCGTTTACTCCTTCACCATTAACGCCATGACAGCTTGAACAGTTTGTTTGATAAACTTGTTCACCTTTTTTAATATCGCCATGGATAGGGTTTGTTGATAGTTTTAACCGCTCAACACCGGCTTGTTCAAATAACCAATAAGTTAAATCCCAAGTTTCGTCTAATGTCATCGGCCCGCCTACTTCATCAAGGTAACCTCCCATTGCGGTGCCAACTCGTCCATAAGACATAGGTCTTAAAATGGCATGTGGGACACCTGATTCAAATAAGCTTTTACTGCGCAGAGATGGCGCGTGATCATTGACATGACCCTGTCTGTCTGCGCCATGGCATAAAGCGCAATATTTTTGATAATTAGCTGAGGCAACTTTTGTTTGTTCTTCAGTTAACTTTCTTGGCGGCGGCAAGGTGCCTGCTTCGTGTTGTTGAGCAATTGTCACGTAAGAAGAAAGTATGAGTGTAATAACAGTTAAATATTTAATTATTTGGCTAGCCATAACAGGTTTCCAATGATGCTGATAATTAAGGTTACCGAGCTTAAGGACAAGAATCAACGAAGATTTAACCAATGAAAACTTTAGTAACAAATTTAACTTGATAATATGTATAAGTACTTATATTATCATTTATATTGTTATTTGATAAATGTTAGAGGAGTTGATTATTATGACAAATGATTTTTTAGATGAGCTTGGTGAATTGGCACTTGGTAGCAGGCTAAAGAGGTTAAGTGAGCGACTAATAGCTGATGCAGCCCAAGTGTATAAACATTGTGGCCATGATATACAACCAAAATGGTTTACCTTGCTGGCGCTGTTAGATAAAAAGCAGCAAGTTAGCATTGTTGATGCTGCACAACTGCTTGGTTTAACTCAACCCGCGATTAGCCAGTTTTCAAAAGAGCTTCTTGCTAAAGGATTAGTTATTACTACGTTATCTGATACCGACTCTAGAAAGAAATTTTTATCGTTAACAGAACAGGGTCAATTAACTGTTTTAGCAATGCAGCCCATGTGGCAGGCGGTAGACTCTGCTGCTAAACAATTGTGCAATGAAGCCGGAGATGGATTTTTTGAGTTAGTTCAAAAATTTGAAACAGCGCTTTCTCAACAATCACTATTACAACGAAGTATTATTTTGTTGGAGAAACCTGCTGTTAATAATGATGTTGAATTTATTGATTTTTCTCCTGAACTTGCAATTGATTTTAAATCAATCAATAGCGAATGGATAAATGAAATGTTTGAATTGGAAGCTAGCGATCTAGAAGCGTTAAACTATCCACAAAAAAACATTATTGATAAAGGCGGTAAAATATATTTTGCTAAACATGCAACGCTTGGCATTGTTGGAGCATGTGCATTACTGAAAAAAGAAGATAACAGTTTTGAATTAACTAAAATGGGTGTTCTTAAAAAGGCGAGAGGCTTAAAAATTGGTGAAACTTTACTTGAACATGTTATCAATAAAGCCAATGAAATGAAGCTTACTAAACTATTTTTGTTAACCAACCATACTTGTGAAGCGGCCATTCACCTATATGAAAAGCATGGTTTTAGACACGATGTTAACATTATGAAAATGTATGCTAGTAAATATCAACGTTGTGATGTTGCGATGAGGTATTTTAAATAAAAGTGTATTAATCAATAAAAAAGGAGCCGAAGCTCCTTTATTGTTAACAATTTAGTACTTTTCTACCAAATTTTAACGCGTTTCTCAGGCGCAATGTACATGGCATCGCCTTCTTTCACGTCAAATGCATCATAAAATTCATTCATGTTTGATAATGACCCTAATGCACGGAACTCTCCTGGTGAATGAGGGTCAGTTGCAACACGGTTACGCATTGACTTTTCAACAATTTTTGAACGCCAGATTTGAGCATAACCCATGAAGAAGCGTTGATCGCCAGTTAAGCCATCAATTACTGATGCTTCTTTACCATTTAAAGACGCTTTATAGGCTTTATAGGCGATAGTTACACCAGATAAGTCACCAATGTTCTCACCTAAGGTTAATTCGCCATTTACGTTTAAATCATCAAATACTTGATAATTTGCATATTGCGCAACAAGGGCATCTGTACGTGATTTAAATTGTGATAAATCTTGCTCAGTCCACCAGTTACGTAAATTACCTTCACCGTCATATTTACTGCCTTGATCATCAAAACCATGACCCATTTCATGACCAATAACAGCGCCAATACCACCATAGTTTACTGCGTCATCTGCAGCTAAGTTAAAGAATGGTGGTTGTAATATTGCTGCTGGGAAAACAATTTCATTTTTAGTTGGATTGTAATAAGCATTAACCGTTTGTGGCGTCATGCCCCATTCTTCTTTGTCGATTGGACCACCTAATTTATCAATACTTTTTTGATGAGACACTTGGCTTGAGCGAATAATATTACCTACTAAATCATCAGTTTTAATATTAAGGGCAGAATAGTCTTTCCACTTATTTGGGTAGCCAATTTTAGGATCAAAACTTGCCAGTTTTACGTGTGCAGCTTTTTTAGTGTCAATAGACATCCATTCTAGATCGTCAATACTTGCGCCATATGAATCGCGTAAATTTTCAACTAAAACGGTCATACGAGATTTAGCTTCAGGAGTAAAGTGACGGGCAACATAAACTTTACCAATCACTTCACCTAAATTGTTGTTAACTGTACTAACACCACGCTTCCATTGTGGGCGTTGCTCTTTTAACCCATTCAATTGCTTTGAGAAAAACTCAAAGTTTTCATTGTCGATAGCAGAAGTTAAATAACTAGCAAAGTTACTAAGGGAATGGAAAGTTAAGTAAGTTTGCCAATCAGCTAATGATGTTTGGCCAAAAACTTGATCAAAACCTTTAACAAATTCAGGTTGATTGATGATGATGTCCTGCTGCTTAGCAACGCCTTGAGCACTTAAATAAGCATTCCAATTAAATGAGTTACCTAGTTCATTTAATTTTGCAACGTCAAATTTATTGTAGCGTTTAGCACTGTCACGATTTTCAACTCGTGTTGAGTGGTGTTTAGCAAGTTTAGTTTCTAGTGCCATTACGGCTTTTGCTGCCGCTTTACCATCTTCAAGGCCTGCTAAGTTGAACATTTTTTCTATATGGGCGAGGTAACCATTACGTAAATCAACAAAACGTTCTTTTTCATTAAAGTAGTAATCTTGATCCGGTAGACCTAGACCACTTTGCCAAATATGAGTAGCGTAACGACTAGAGTCTTTTGCATCAACACTAATATAGAATGCTACAGGGCTGCCAACACCCATGGCTTGATATTCGCCAAAGAATGTGGCTAATTCATCTTTGTTTTTTAAACTATTAATGGCATCAAAAATAGGTTGTACGGGCGTTGTACCAAGTGAGTCTCGGTGTTCGCTATTCATGTATGAGCGATATAAACTAGCAACTTTTTGCTCGTCTGAGCCTGATGTTAAATTTTCAGTTGCGGCTAATTCAGTGATGATTGCCTTTACATCATCATCTGCTTTATCACGTAAATCATAGAATGAACCAATGGCTGTTTTATCACCAGGTATATCATTGCTGTTCATCCAGCCACCATTGATATGGCGATAGAAATTATCTTGAGCACGAACATTTTGGTCCATATTGGCTTTTTCAATGCCAGAAGCTAATGCAGTTTTTTGAATACTTGGTACTGAAGCTTGTTCGGTAGTTGTTTCATTGCTGCTGTTACAGCCTGCAACGAATAATAAAGATGAACAAACGGCGCTTGTAATTAATGTTTTCATTGTTAGACATGTGTCCTATTTATAGTTTTAGTGAACAGATAGTAAAGTGTTGCTTTACTAAATACCAGCAAGTGAAACATCTGTTTACAACTTTCAATATTTCAGCTGTATGGCTATTTTTACAGTTTTTAATAATTAAAATTACGCTTGAAGTTAACAACATGTTTACAAGTGGTTTATTTGAAGGCGGAATTAATTGATTAGCAGTAAATTTAAGTGATTTACTGCTTTTTTTAAATTCTGCTACAGCGTTTTTCTGTGAGGGATGGCGACATTGGAGAAAATAATGCCAGCCACTAGCGACATAAATATTAAAAAAGCTTGTGAGCCGATATCCGTTGAAGCCAGCATATCCTGCCCGGTAACTAAACTATTTAAACCAATATAAACTTTACTACCCGGTACGAGTACAACTAAGCCGAGCAGTCTTACAATGCTAGAGGGTAAATTCATAATACGTGAAAATAAATTAGAGTAAATTCCAAGGGCAAAAGCGCCAACAAAAGCGCCTAATGCCATGCCTAAATAAATACCGGCCCATGCACTAACAGAATAAGAAATGTAACCAGCAAGAATGCCCCAAGGCGCATCTTTTAATCTTGCTTTAAATAATATGACTAAGCTAATCGATAAAATTGTCACTGCCGCCCATGAAGTCCACATAGGTGTTGTTTCTGGAGGAACAAATTGTGTTGTTCCCCATAATAAATTGCCCAGAGCAATCCCAAGGACTGCGCCAAAGTAGAGTTTAAACAACACCATTACCCCGTCCATAATTCGAGCGGTGCCCGACATTAAGTGACGAGCAGCAAGCTCTGATAAGCCAACAGTGAGCGATAACCCCGGAATAAAGGCAATGATACTAGATAAAATTACCATCGAAATATTAATGGTTGGGTCAAATTGAGAAATAGCTGATGCCAACATCGCGGTGGTTAATGCGGCGAAAGGTTCAAGCATTTCTGTAACCCGGCGAGACTTTTCGGCCCAAACAACAAAGCCATAAACGACTAATCCCAGTAGGGTTGACCACAAAACATCATTCCAACTGGTATGCATCAACATAGCAAAAGCACCACTGGAAGCGCCGAAGGCACAAAATGTTAACCAGAAACCATAAGGTGCAGGTTTCTGACTAATTTCATATAAACGGTCAATAGCTT
>Ga0209707_1001335_pt1 | contig 14059 bp, 14 predicted proteins | sample EN4Hudsemesocosm_FD_184630 | JGI IMG/M metagenome (GOLD analysis project Ga0209707, IMG submission 184630) | Methane-oxidizing microbial communities from mesocosms in the Hudson Canyon - EN4B Hudson Canyon (SPAdes) (version 2) | ecosystem: Environmental > Aquatic > Marine > Cold seeps | place... | reverse complement strand
ACAAACCACATTTTTGCCACATAATTTTGATAAAATTTTTAACTAAACACAATAAAAGGGATTCTTATGAAAAATATGGGATTGAAGATTGTTATTGGGTTATTGTTTTTTTGTCAGCAGAGCTTTTCTTCACAAAATTTTACAATAATGGCTGAGGATTTACCTCCTTTTATTTATGCAGATGCAAGTAGTCATGAGCCAGAAGGCATTGCCATAAAAATAGTGCAACATCTCGCCAAGCAGATGAAACATTCACAAGATATTGAAATTGCCAGTTGGAATAAGGCCTACAATCTCATTAAAGAGAATGATGGTTATGCACTTTTCCCTGTAAGCCGTCGCCCCAATCGTGAAGAGTTATTTAAGTGGGTAGGACCACTTCTTAAGTCTACGAGTTATTTGTATAAAAGACGAGACTCAAATTTACAAATCAACTCTCTGGAAGATGCAAGAAAAGTCAATGCAATAGGAGTGGTAAAAAACTATGCGGGGCATCAATTACTTCAAAAAGAAGGCTTTGACAACTTAGTTGCTGTGGGGCATACGAAAGGTGTTATTCGAGCTTTGGCTTTTAAACGTGCCGATTTAATTGAAGTAGGGGATGTATTTCTGCCTTTTCGAAGTAAACAAGCTGAAGTAGATTATAAGATTCTAGAAAATACTAATGTAAAACTTTTAGAGCAGTATCAGTATTTGGCATTTTCTAAAAATACACCTGATGTAGTTGTTTTAAAATGGCAAAAAGCCTTGGACGAAATGAAAAAAAATGGTGTCTACAATCAAATCTCAAATGATGAATTTGCGAATGCATTAAAGGCATTTAAATTGGAATAGCATATGTTGAAAAATTTTAAATTAAACATTACCATACTAATAGCCCTTTTTATAGGGCTTGCTATACCAATGTTATTTACATCAATTTATCTCCAAAATAAATATGAAGAAAATTTAAAAAATGAATTAATCAAAAAACATACAGAGTTGTTACAAACCTTGGCATCTGGACTGTCTCGCCCTATGTGGGAGTTCATGACCGATAATGCAAGAGATTTGGTTACACCAATTTTTAATCAAGAAGATATTGTTGAAATAAAAGTTATTGATTTGAAATTTGACAAAAAAGTCTTCTTGAAACTGGATAAAACAGTTTTGGAAAACAGTGCAATTTGCAACAATCCAGAGTTTATTCAGTTGGAAGAAAAAATCATGTTAGATGAGTTGAAATTGGGGATTGTTTATTTGAAGTTTTCAACGTGCACTATTAAACAAGAAATACTTCAACAAAAACAGAGTGTTTGGTTAACCATGGGTATACAATTTCTTGTTAGTTTTCTGATTCTATTTTTACTGATCAATTCAAAAATAATCACACCGCTTAAGAGACTTACTACACAATCAAATGCCTTGGCCAAAAAAGAACTTGTTGCTCCATTTTCTTGGGAACAAGAAGATGAAATTGGAAGTTTGGGGAAAAGTTTAGAACACACAAGAGTAGCCTTGCTAGAGCTATTTAATAAAGAAGAAGAATCAAAAAAAGCCATAGAAGAACTTAATATCAATTTGGAGTACTTAGTAGAAGACAGAACTAAAAAGCTGAGAAATACCATTGATAATTTGGAGTTTGCACAAGATCAACTGATTTATTCGGAAAAAATGGCAAGTCTTGGAAATATGGTATCGGGAATTGCCCATGAAATCAATACTCCTGTGGGTATTGGCTTAACTGCAGTTACCTATTTTCAAGAAATTACAAAAGATATCACTACCTTATATAAAGCAGATAATATCTCACAACTGGAATTTGAGGAGTATTTAGAATCATCGGGTAATCTAGCAGATGCCATTAATAAAAATCTCGTACGAGCAGCAGATTTAATTGGAAGTTTTAAAAAAATATCAGTGGACCAAAGTACTGAGGAGAGTAGAGTATTTAACCTACATGAGTCTACGAAAGACTTTATCAGTTCAATGTATGGAACTCTTATGAAAACAAAAATTAAAATTGAATTTAATATGGACGAAAAAATTAAAATAAATGGCTATCCCGGTTCATATGTACAAGTTCTAATGATTCTAGTAACCAATTCACTGTTACATGGTTTTGAAGAGAATAAAGAAGGTTTGATTAAAATAGACGCCATTCAGGAGGGTAGAAAAATAACCATTAATTACGGTGATAATGGGAAGGGTATTGATAAAAAAGACATTAAACATATTTTTGAACCTTTTTATACAACAAAAAGAGGAGAAGGAGGTAGTGGATTAGGTATGAGTATTTTGTACAATATTATTGTTAATAACTTTAAGGGAAAAGTTAAATGTAAAAGCGAGTTAAACAAAGGTGTTTTATTTACGATTTCCTTTGGAACGAACTTATAATGAGTTATAAAATACAAGAAATTAATAATAAGAATGAATATTTAGTTATTTAAATAGCTAAATATATGGTTTTAAAAGTTAATAAAAAGATATATTTACAAAAAAATAATTAATTATTTTTTGTGATTCATTCGGTAATGTCGCCATTTAATGGTCAATGTAAGATAACTAAAACATTATTTATGTAAAAATGTCTTGACATTGTTACAAAAATAACGTTATACTTTCACATAAACATTAACACTTAAAGGAGTTATCATGTGGAGTTTTTTAAAAAGAAGATTGGCAAACGAAGAAGGTGCAATGGACAAAATTCTAGTTACATTGTTATTGGTAGTTGTTGGAGTTGCTGCAGTAGTTGGGCTATCAACTTGGATGGGAACTCAATCTGATACGATTCAAACTTCAGCTGAGACTCAAATCACATCTGTTACAGGTGAAGCTGCAACTGAGTAGAGTATTTTTTTTCGCACTTTAATAAGTGCGAAAGGAGATTTGTATGTATGAAATTATATTTTATGTGTTTTCATTTGTTTTAGCCTATTTGGATTTGAAAAAATATATTGTTCCAAACAATATCATTTTGGCTCAAATTTGTATGTTATTAATATTTGGATTTCTTGAAAGCAGATTAAATATCACTTCTTTTTTTATAGCAGGTGCCTTATTGATATTTTTCTCAGGATTAATGTTAGTTAATCGAAAAATGATTTTAGGTGGTGGGGATATAAAGTATATTATGGTGGTTGCCATTTTTATAGAACCGATACTTTTCCCCTTTTTTCTCATCATTACGGGTATTGTACAAACACTTTTTTTAGTTTTTGCACAAACGATTCTCAAGAAAGAAAAAACTGCAATGGTACCAGCGATGTTGTTGTCTGTGATAATTAGTTCATGGTTTTATACCTCTGTATATTTCCCACTAATTAAGTAAAGGAAAAAAATGAAAAAAGCCATTATTACAACAATGTTATTGGGTTTTGTTATTTTAAGTGCTTTACTTGTGTTTGTGGCTACTGTTGCAGATGATATGGTGGTTCGACACAAAATTACTACACTCAAAGAAATCACCAGTAACACAGCACTTGCATTAGGTAAACATTATGTGGAAAATGAAAGTACAATTGAAGCAGAAGCTGTAGGAGATGGACTTTTAAATCAATCCGATACAGGACTGGAAGTAGTTGACTCCATTGAATATACTTGGGACTTAGTTACTGAGCCCAATACCATCACTGTAACAATTCCCACCTATAATCAAGAAACATTTTGGTACAAGTTTTTAGATAAGGATTCTTTTGTATTAGAAAATATTGAATCCCAAGCAGAAATAATAATACAATCTCCAATTTCTAATATATCTGATTCTCTAGCACCCCTTGCAATCAATAATTGTAATAGAACTGACTTAGTGCTTGATGCACAAATTGATTTTACTTATACAAGTGCACCTTATTATGATAACAGTGATACCAATACCTTTTATGCTGTGGATAAAGACTGTACTTTTCCAAGTGGTAATTCAAACTTTGCTCATTTTAAAAATCTCTTTAATCACGGGGAAGTGGAGTATACAACATATGATAGTGCTGATAATGAGACAGCTTGTTTGGTTCAAACATCTTTTCAAAACCCACTCACTGTGGACCCCATGCAACTGTATAATAACCTGAGTCACTTTACACTGCCTTATACAATGGATATATTGATGTTTGAGTGTGGTACAACTGCAAATAACTTAATAGTAACTAATGTATTAAGTATAGAAATAGATACTTTATCACCCTTAGTCTCTGGTCCCATTGTTGATGGACAAAGCACCAATTTATTGACGTTTACAGCTAACATTATCCCATCTTCTACAGATGTGATATTAAAGTATTAATGGAGAATATGATGAAACTTAATGAGTTAAAAGAGGGACTTCATAAGCGAAAAGAAGTTGTGGCACTTAAAAAAAGTATCAATGAGTACATTGAACTTTTTCTTGAAATCAGTGTTTTAACGCAAATAGACTTTTATCGATATGATTATACCTACGATGATTATACCTATGACTCCTCAGCATTTTTAGAAGAAGAGGCCTCTGCCTTAGACAAAGATGATAAATTTGAGATTATTCTAAAAACAAATAATATCATTTTGGGAAAAATTATTTGTGAACATGAAATTGAACTTAGTAAACCCCTTGTTACGCTTGTTAATTACCTTAATTCCAAGTTATTAGAAGAACATAATATTATTAAAAATTTTAAGAGTGATGAAACAAACTTAGACATTTATATTATTTCAAATAAGCAGAATAAAGAATTTGCACAACAACTACAAAATGACGTAAGTGTTTTGTTTAATGCACATGTTAGACTGGTGGGAAATCTCAAAAAAATTGTCAATCAAATAGAGAGTAAAAGTAATAAAAATATCATATTATATACCGTAAATGATTTAGAAACCTTACAAGAGGATGAAAAACTTCTCAAGTCATTTAATGATTATGTATTGGTTTATGGGCCAAATGAACATAAAATATCACTTTTTTGTGGAAATATTAATATTCAACACTATATTGCCTATGAAGATTATTCAAAAGAGAACTTAAGAGAGCTAATTCTTAGTACTAAAAATACGATTTTAAACAAGTTTCACTCAGAAAATAATATCATTTCAATATCGGGAATTTCTGGAGGAATTGGGTGTACTACTATTGCCATGAATATGGCAAATATTGTGGCAAAAAAAATGCCTCATCAAAATATTTTATTTATTGATTTATCCCACACAAAAGCCATCAGCAACCTATTTTTGGAACAAAATCCATTGCCCGAGAAGTCAATAATAGATTTGGTTAACTCCGATGAATTTGATTTAGAGTCTAATCTTCAAAATGGTTTGGTTCGAGTGAAGGAAAACTTCTATGCAATAACGGGTATTCAAAAACACATAGATAAAGAGTTTATGGAAAAAGATGTTTTCATCGAAAAATTTCTAAATTATTTGGAATCCATAAATGCACATTTTAATACTATTATTATAGATACGGGTGTATTTGAAGCGTCTAATTTAAAAACTACAATTTATGACATCTCAAATCAAATAGAGCTAATCACGGAAATGAACTTACCCCATATTTCTAAGTTGAAAACGCTTTATTCTTTGATGAAACGAGCAGGTTTGAAAGAAAAAATCTCTTTTATTGTGAACAGATTTGATGCTAAAAGCTCCTTAAGTTTGAGTGATGTTGTCTCAATCTTAAATATTACAGAAGATGACAAAATTATTTTTAATTACAAAATTTCAAATGATTATTTGTCTTTAGGAAAATATTGGAATCAGTGTGAATTGGTAAGTAATATTGATGAGAACTCTGTTTTTGTAAAAGAAATTACCTCCTTTTTAGAGGATAAAGAAATTTTGACACAAAATAATATTAAAGAAGAGAAAAAAGGTTTATTTTCATTTTTAGGGAGTTCAAAATGAAAAATTTACGTTCTCTCATTGAAGATGAAGAGAAAAAAAATATTACCAAGAAACAATCCTTTGATGAAACGGAAGAAATTGTTGTTGAACAATCTAATGTGGAAAAAATCAAAGAGCTCAAAGATAATATTAAAAAATCTGACTTAAATTTTCCCAAAATATACTTGGACACAGATTTACTGTTTACTGCTCGAAAAATTTATGGGGCGTTTATTTTAAAGTTAAAATCAGATCAAAAAATCACTCGTGCATCACTTGAAGATGTTTTACCTGAATTTATTTCCAATATTAATGAATTACGTGCGTATGATAAAGAAATATTAGATGAGATAAAAGATTATGTGATTGACCACTTAATTGGTTATGGACCTATCTCCACTATATTTAGACTCGCAGGAGACAATCTAAATGACGTGATTGTAAATACCCATCATTTTGTCGATATTATTTATAAAGGTAAAACTCTGGAAACTCCCTTTGTATTTGGGAGTGAAGAGGAATTACGAAAAGTAATAGACAGAATGCTTGCAGAAAATAACAGAAAGATTGATGAGGCACATCCTATTATTTCAAGTAAACTAGATGATGGTTCACGTGTTGAAGTACAAATTCCTCCTGTTGCTGCCAATGATGGATCTTGTGTTACTATCAGAAAATTCCAGGAAGTACCACTTTTGCTGGAACACTTGGTAGATACGGTACAAATGGACTATAAAATGGCATATTTTTTACTCAAAGCCTCCAAAGGAAAAGCCAATATTATAGTATCTGGGGGAACTTCAAGTGGGAAAACTACTTTCTTGAATGCCATTACACGTTTTATTGACAGTGGTGAGCAATTAATTACCATTGAAGATACCAAAGAAATGCAACCTCAAATGCCTTGTCACAGTATCAGAGCCTACGAGGGACGAATGTCAAATGAAGAAGGAAAAGGAGAAATCACTCTGGATTTTTTACTTCGTTCAGCGCTTCGTTCCAGTCCCAGAAGAATCATTGTAGGAGAGTGTAGGGGACCTGAAATTGTTGTTATGTTAAATGCAATGAATACGGGGCATCCAGGTTCAATGACAACAGTACATGCTGATAATACTAAAGAAGCTATTGTTAGAATCGAAAATATGTATTTAGAAGCCAGACCCAGTGCTAATATTGCTTTTATACGTGCGCAAATTGTATCTGCTGTTGATATTATTATTCAATTAGTGAGGTTTCCTGATGGAAGCAGAAAAGTCATCACTATTTCTGAAGTAGAAAAAAGAATTGAAGACAATGCCGTTGTATCCCTGAATAATATTTTTGAGTTTAAAAGAGATACCAGTGATACAAAAAAAACGAAAGGAAAGTTCGAAGCAATATCCAGTGCCAGTAGGGCGGTTGAGAAAATGGAAATGTTTGGTGTTGATATTGATACCAGAGTTTTTGACCCCAATTTTATTATGCCAAAATCCATGTTGATGGATGAGCTTGAAAAAGATATGCCTTCAAAAATGTGTGGATGGAAAGAGAGTTTTGTAGACAGCTTCATTGAAAAAGATGGGCAGATTTTGTTTAAGTGGCCCTATTTTCAGAAGTTGTTGGGAGAATAAGATGATTAATTATACCTATGTTTTACTTTTTATCATACCTCTATTATCCGTAATATTGGTATTTTATTTTTACTATTGGTATAAAAACATTAAAATCCAAAAACGACTGATTGACGCACTTACTACTTCAAATAGTATTTTAGATAATAAATCCAATGATAAAAAAGAGGACATAAAAAACAGAACATGGCTCAGAAGAAAAATGAATTTTGCAGGTTTTGAGTCAGCAAAGGCTCCTTATTTTTTCATTGTAGTTTCAATTACTACGGGCTTATTAATTGCAAGTTTTGTGTTTATTGTCATTGAATCGCTGGTATCATTTATCTTTTCTGCCATGTTATTTGCCTTTTTACCTCTGCTTGTATTAACAAAAATCATAAGAAGCAGAGAAGAAGAGTTTAACCTCTTTTTAAAAGAGATAATAGACAAGGTCACCAGTATGATGAAAAGTGGGGTTGGGTTTGAGCAAGGGTTTAAAAAATCTATTATGACAACCCATTCTAAGTTCACGAGAAAAGTTTTTGATATTTATTTAAATGAAAAAGAGATAATAGGGGAAGACAAAGCATTTGAGAAGATGTTCACTCTGGTGGATTCAAAAGAACTCAGAATTTTTTATCTAACTATTTCAATTGGGAAGTCTTCAGGGGGAAAATTCTCTAATACTCTGGATAAATTAAGAAAAACATTACACGATCAAGGAGAGATTAAACAACAAATTACCTCTTCAACCAGAGAGATAAAAATTGGAACTTATATGATTATAGGAATTGTGGTTTTTATTTTTATCTTAATGAACAGCAGTTTAAATGGTGTGTTGTATGAACACTTTTTTGGAACAGATAACGGGCGATTACAACTCTTTTTTATAATAATCTGGGTTGCTTTTGGTTTGTTTATCAATAATTTATTGACAAAGATTAAATGATGTTAAAAATATTAATATTCTTACCTCTCGTAGTGATTCTATTAGGAGTTCTGTCTTGGTTTATCTATGACAGGTACAAAAAACAAAAAATTATAGTACTTCTATCAAAATTAAGCGTGAGTAATATAATTGAGCAGCAACAAAATCAAAAGAAACATTCCAATGAGGAGTTTAAATTAAAACTCATACAAGCGGGTGCTTCTTTGAAAGAGTATAACGAAGCGCGTTTTTTATTTGCTGTTATTGGAGCTGTTTTGATATTTACCCTTCCTTTTTTCTTCTCCTTTACAGTGGGAGTTGTGGTGGTGATTATTGGACTTCTTGTCATTACTTTTGGTGGACAGATTTTTTTATATATAGGAAAAAGTGAGAGAATAGGAAAAATTGAAAAAGACTTGGGAATTTTTTTGGATTTGACCAATGTTATTTTAGAAGCTGGGGGAGGACTTAAAAATGCCTTTTTTAAAGTCTCCCAAGAGGCCAAATATATAATGGATGATGAGTTATTAAAAGAGATTGGAATTTTGGAGTATGAGATGTCAAACTACTCCACAAAAATTGCCTATGATAATTTAAAAAAACGAGTGGATAGCAGAGACCTTGATAAAATTGTAGATTTTTTGATTTTAAGTGAAGAGACAGGTCTTGGGGTGAAGAATATATTTTCAACACAATCAGATGAAATGAGACAAAAAGAATTTTATAAAATTAAAGGAAAAGCCAATACCTTAAGTTTGTATTTGACTTTGATTATTTTTGTATTTATCTTACCTACCTTGGGAGCATTTATTATTTTTCCCATGATGGCAGGTTCGTTAAACTTGGGCATGTAAGGATTTATTATGAGATTTAACAAACAAATAGCAGTAATTTTAGTTTTGACGTCATTGTTAATTTCTGCCATAGGTGCAGCGCTATTTTTGTTTTATGAAAATGAAAATACAAAAAAGACAAACGCGCAACAACTAACAGTATACATTGCAAAAAAAGACTTAAAAAAAGATGCATTAATTAAAGAGAGTGATATCGTTAAAACGGTGATTGCTAAAAAATACTTATTGACAAAACCTTTATTAAAAAAAGAGATTATCAATAAGTTTGTGACCAGTAAAATCTACAAAAATGAGATGTTCAGAAAAGAGAAACTAAGCTCTAAAATAGGACCAAAAGTAGTTGCTGATTTGCCCTTTAAATATAACAGTTACAATGCCGCTTTTAAACTCTTTGAAAATCCAAACTATGCTTTACATAAGGGTGACTTGATAAATATTGTTTCTGTTTATCCTCAAAGTAAAGACAAAAAGAATATGAATTATAAAGTAAACTATGTGGCCAAAAGAGTTCAAGTATTGGGCTTTTTGGAAAGAGGTAAGGTGGTTGAAAAAGGTTTTAGAAAAGTAAAAAGAAAAGTAAAAACAAAAAGCAAAAAAAAGAAAACACCGACTTATGAACTGGTTGATGTTTTTGCCAATGAAATTGTTTTAGATATATCAGATGGTACCATTTTATCCATGATAAATGATTATAATAAAGGCAAACAGTTGTGGATGGTAAAAACAAGTCAAACAATAATACCTGTAAAAAAACCAATGCCAAAACCATTGATTATTCCACAAAAAGTACCTAAAAAGATTGTAAAACCAAAAGTTAAAAAAGCAGTCAAAAAAAGAGTTAAAAAAGTATATGCATATAAAATGTATTTGCCAAAAGATACGAGCAAAATACAATCGGCCATTATTGAGTATGAAGACAGTGCCATAGCCAGTGTTACGGAACAAGTTAATGTTAAATCAACCAATATCCAAGAGTGTATTCTTCAAAATAGAGTTTTAATAGGGACTTCTAGAGAAGTGATGTTACGAACTATTCCTTCTTTAAAAGGTAGAATCAAAAAGATTCTACACAGAAATTATATTATTCCTTATAAAAGTAAAGTGGATAAAACGTGGTATGAAGTTTGTGATGGACGATTTGTACACAAAAATGAGAGTAGAGAGATAAACTATATTAAAGCGCAGGATTTATTAAGTGGAATTAAAAAAACAAAAAAATAATATGAAAAAAGCAGTAGTTGATCAAATACTACTGTGGACTGTGCTATTAATTGGCTTTGTCACACTGCTTTTTATAACCATTGATTATTCCAGCATATTAAGATTGAAAAACAACAATGATACCTTAGCACAGCAAGGAGCAAGGATGATAGCACTTGGAAAAACCAATGATGAAGTAACTGAGAGTTTAAATAATATCAGAAATATTTATTATGCGGAGATTGCAAGCAGTGACATTTCATGTGTAGAAGTTACAGCTACGAGTTATCAAGTGATTTTTAATGTTGTCTCAACATACAGCGATGCAAAAATTTTAAGCATGAGTGATTCAATTTACTCAAAAGTGGCTGTTTTTAATGAAACGGATTCTAATGAAATAACGTGTACCTTAACGTTGAGTAATAACTAAGGAGAAAAGATTATGAAAAAGATTTTAATACTAATATTTATCTTAAGTATTTTTATTTATGCAAAAAGTAATTATATTATAATAAATGAAGATACCTATGAGCGTTTGGTAACGGTTGAAAAAGGCTCTTATAAAATACTTGAGTTTTCTAAAATGATTGCAAAAGTAAAAGTAAATGACAGTAAGTCTTTGAATATAACCTTTGTAAAAAATAAAAACAAACCCCTTCAAACCATAAAAATTTATGCAAAAGAATTTGGAAGTACCACTATATTTGTAAATTTTTCAGACCAAACCAATACACAAGTTGAGTTTAATATCATTAAAGATTTAACCACAGTTACTCAATTGGCTAAAAAAATAAGTCCTAAAATAATCGTAGAACAAGCCAATGGAGACATTATTTTAAAAGGAGAGGTGAAAACAAATAAAGACAAAAAGAAAATTATTGAAATCTTTAAAAAAGCCAATGTAGATGTTGAAAAAGATTTGATTGATTTAATGCATGTGAAACTTCCCGATAAAATGTTACGTGTTAAGTTATATGTGACAGAAATCAATAATGACGAAGGCTTGGATATAAAAAATCAATGGTCATTGGGATATAAAAATTACGTGAGAAATTATCTCAGTTCACAAGAAGCTCCTACAAGTGAAGGACCATTTCTTCCTGCTTTAGCGAACTCAATTGAGGGGGCAGTTACCTTAAGTGGAGGCTTAACAGCAGGTGCTAATGCATTAGGAAGTTTGTTTAATGTTGGTTTGGTTTTAAACTATTTGTCTTCAAGTGGAGTGGCCAAGGTATTGGATGAAACTACTCTTGTGACTTTAGAAAATAAAGAGGCAAAATTTCACGCAGGTGGAACCATCTATATCAAAATACAAACCACAACAGATACAGGGGTTCCAAGTACTGAAGTACGTGCGATTGATTATGGTTTGCAGCTTATCATCAAAGCAAAAGAGATTGTAAATGATGAATATGTGGATATGGAAATCATCACCAAATCAACGCAAATAGATTGGGTAAATCAAGTGGATGGAATACCCAGCTTTACAGACAAAACAATAGAGACATTTGTTTTAACCAAAAATAAATCTACGGTAGTTTTAGGTGGATTAATTAAAAGTGAAGATACAAAAACTTATTCCAAAATTCCTTTACTGGGAGACCTACCTTTAATAGGTGCACTTTTTAGAAGTAAAAGTTTCAAAGAAGGACGAAGTGAATTGGTCTTTTTTATTACTCCTGAAATTGTTGATGTTGAAAGAAATGAAGAGAGAGAGCAGTTACTAAGAACCACTGCTTCTATTAAAAAAGAGATTAAGTTTGGAGATGAGGGTGAAAAAAAATAGCTAAAAGATTGGTTTTAGAGTTATTTTAAAATCAATCGATACCCAATGCCAGAAATATTGCTAATACTCTCTTTTCCTATTTTATTTCGCAGTTTATTAAGTAAATTTTTTAGCGCAGAATCTGTTGCTAACTCTTCATCTTGCCAAAGTACGTTTTTTAACTCATCAGCAGAGACTACACGTTCTTTAAATTGTAACATATATTCTAAAAGTTCAATTTCACTTGAAGTAAGTTTTATGTCTTTATTACTTTTGCTATGAAGAAGCTGTTTTTTATTTATATTATACCTTGTATCATTTTCAAACTCAACTAAATATGTGCCATTGAGTAAAATCTCTTTTGTGGCTCTTTTCAAAGCATCATGTAACATTTCAAAATCTATGGGTTTGGTTAAATAGTCAATCAATCTAAGCCGTGTGGCTTCAAGTAATAACTCTGTATTTGTGTGTGCAGTTAATAAAATGATGGGTATAAGTCTGTTGTTTTCTCTTATGAGTTTGGTAAACTCCAAGCCACTCATACCAGGCAGATTTATATCAGAAAGAATGATATCTATTTTGTTTGCATTATAGGATTCAAGTGCATCATCTGCATTTGAAACAGCTAATACTTTCTTACAAATGAGTTTGAGCGTTTTTTCAATATTAAAGCGTATATTATCTTCATCTTCTATATATAAGATTGTTGCTTGATTGAGTATATTATTGTCAGTATAGAAGCTACTCTGTATACTATTCATAACATAGTTCCTTATTTTTATTTAATTATACTACAGCTAACGTTTCCATAAAGTTAGCTTTTGAGTTATCTAAAAGTAAACAAGGACATTGTATAATTATTTTATGAATTATAAAGAAGTCTTAAAAACAAAAACAATTTTAATCGCAGAAGATGATGAGAGTGTCTTAGAAACCATATCCTCCATCTTGAAACTCTTAACAGCTAGAGTACTATTGGCTAAAAATGGACATGAAGCACTCTCTTTGTATGAGCAACATAAACCCGATATTATTATTTCTGATATAAATATGCCAATAGTAAATGGATTGGAGTTTATAAAAAAAATACGTGAAATGGATAACAAAATTCCTGTTGTAGTTATAACAGCACACACAGATACCAATTATTTGCTGGAAGCTGTAAAGTTGATGTTAACTGATTATGTCATTAAACCCATTGAGTTAGAAGAACTGCTTGTTGTATTGGAAAAGTGCTGTACTCATTTAAGCCAAGATGAGACAAGTGAACTGGTTTTAAAAAATGGTTTAATATACAATCTTCAAACCAAAGAGCTTGTACTTGATGAGGTACATATTACACTAGGAGCCAAAGAAGTGAATTTATTACATCTGCTCATATCCAACCCTAACAAAACATTTTCACGAACTGAGATAGCAAGTAATGTTTGGAATAACTCTTATGTAAGTGAAGGGGCATTAAAAACCATTATAAGTAAAATACGAAACAAAATAGGAAAAGAAAACATAAAAACCATTAAAGGAATGGGATATAAAATTGAAACCTTCAATATTGCATAAGTACTTTTTATTTATTATTTCCATAAATACTTTATATGCTGACCATTTTGTGCATCGAATCATTTATGACACAAAAATTATTATTGCTATCGTATTACTTGTTTTTTTGATTAAGTATATAAAAGATTTTCGACAAAAGAAAAAACTTCAAGATTCCCTTGAACTGTTTAAAACAGCCATAAATTTTACATTAAGTTCTATCATCATTATAAAAGATAAACAAATAGAGTATTTTAGTGATGAAGCAAAAAAGCTTTTCATAGTGGAAGATGATTCAAAGTTTATTGGGTATGGGTTTATCAAATTTGTGCACAAAGATTACAGA
>Ga0209707_1001332_pt1 | contig 14106 bp, 15 predicted proteins | sample EN4Hudsemesocosm_FD_184630 | JGI IMG/M metagenome (GOLD analysis project Ga0209707, IMG submission 184630) | Methane-oxidizing microbial communities from mesocosms in the Hudson Canyon - EN4B Hudson Canyon (SPAdes) (version 2) | ecosystem: Environmental > Aquatic > Marine > Cold seeps | place... | reverse complement strand
TTTAATAAAAATAGGAGCTTTGTTTCCATCTTCACGCCCATCAATAAATGCGCCAATGCTTCTTAGTGGTTTAGCAACTCTATTCATAGGTCTTTGATTTAGATATTTATCCCCTGTTAATACAAAACTGCCTTCAATTGATGATAAAAAACCACAAAAGAGTCTCATGGCAGTCCCTGAGTTTCCACAATCTAAAATATCTTTGGGCTCGCATAAATTTTCTGGAGGAACAATAGTTACGCTTGATCCCTCTCTTGTTATTTTTGCACCCAGTTGTTCAACTATTGATAACGTATTTAATGTATCTTCAGCTGTTAAATAATTTTTTATTTTTGAGGGCTGATTGCTTAAAAGTGAAAACATTGCACATCTGTGTGAAATTGACTTATCACTTGCAATGTTATCAATAACAATATTAAACGGCTTTTGAAGTGGTTGGATATGTATACTTTGCATTATTCTCTAAGACCAATTCCTAATTTTTTATTTAATGTTTCTAAAATGGCAGCCATCGTTGAAGTGATATCTGTTTCGTCCATTGTTTTATCATCTTTTTGTAGAACAAATCTGATGGTTAAACTTTCATTTACTCCAAGTTTATCATCACTGTAAATATCCACTAAATTAAATTGTTTGATATTATCATCTTTTATATTTCTAATAATTTCTTTAATTTTAGAGTAAGGCATATCTTTAGGTGTAATGATACTTAAATCTCTTTTTGAACTTTGAAATTTTGAAAAATGCTCTGTTTTAACCAATTCATTTTTGATTGCGTCAAAGTTGATTTCTGCAATAAAACTGCTTGGTAAATCAAACTCTGAAGCAATACTTGGATGTAATTTAGAAATATAACCAACAACTTTACCATCAATGATGATATTTCCATTTTGATATGGGTGAATAAATTTATTTGGCATTGTATCCATTGGTACAATTTCAAATTCTCCCGTTACATTTAATACTTTTTTTGCAAATTCAAAGAAGCTTAATTCTTCTGGTTTCCCAGCATTTGTAAAACATTCCTCTTCTTTATCGCCACTATATATAAATGATATCTTTTTAGATTCATCTCTATTTTTGTCAAAAATAGTACCAATTTCAAATAGGGCTACTTTTTTAAGCCCAAGTTTAAAGTTAGATGATGAGGCTTCTACTAAGTTTAAAAGTAGAGTGGTTCTAAATGTGTTTAATTCTTGAGTAATAGGGTTTAAAATATCTTTTTTAATTGCGACTGTTTCAAAACCATATTTTTCTAAATTTTCACGAGAGCTGAATACATAAGTAAGTGTCTCAAAAAATCCAGTTGAAATTGCTCTTGATCTCAATTTATTTTTTTTAATTAAATCATTTGATGTTTGGTTAACTCTTTTTACTTCTTCAATCATTAAAGGTTTTGACTTGATATTATCAATACCAATTATTCTTACAATTTCTTCAGTTACATCGGCAATATTTTTTATGTCATGTCTGTACAGTGGAATTTGAATACTTAAAACAGAATTGCCACCATCTTTAACTTTAAATCCCAGTGAACTTAAAATGATTTCTATTTTTGCTTTTGGAACAGTTTGACCGATGATTGCATTTACTTTTTTTGTATTAATATCAATGGTGATTTTCTCTTTATCTTCAATAAAAGACTCACTACCTTTGTATATTTTAGCCCCAAAAGTAGAAATTAACGTTGTGAAATAATCAATTCCTTGTACAATATGTGGTTCACTTCCTCTTGAACTGTTATAAAAAACATCCCCCGTTTTTCTTTTATTTTCAAAGATTTTTTTTGACAATAAATCGGGGTCTGTATAATTTGCTTCAATGATAAATGTTGTTTCTTTATTTTTTATTTTATTGGCTTCAACACCTATTGTACTTAAAAGTTTTTTACCATAAACACTATCAAAACCTTGTTCATCTTTTTTAATATGAAGAACAAGTAAATCATCAATGACATCTGTTTCATCTTTTGCATACGCATTAAACAGCACACCATTTGTATGTGTTGTGTAGTTGAGTACATTTTGAATATCATTGTCGTTGTATTTTTCAATTGTACCCACTCTTATTTTTTGTAAAATAGGAAGTTTAAACTCACTGAAATCTACAGCTTTATATAGAAGTGATGAATCTGTATTACTGTCACATTCAATTTCAATAACTTGTCCAATACCAATTTCATTGTAGTTTAGGTTTTTCTCAAATTCATTAAACGGAAGTTTATAATATGTTGATAACTCACGTGCAACTCCATTGATACTCAAACAATCACCTCTGTTTGCAGTCAGCTCAATTTCAATAATATCATCGTTGAACAGTTTATACTCATTAAGTTCTTTTCCAAGTACTAATTCACCAATTGAATCATCTAGTTCTAAAATCCCATCATTAAGTTTAGGCAGTCCAATCTCGGTAGATGAGCAAATCATCCCATGACTATCAAGACCTCTTAATTTTGCTTTTTTGATTTTGAAATCAGCTGATAATTTACATCCAACAACGGCAACGGGAACAAATTGACCTTTCTTAACATTTTTAGCACCACAAACAATTTGGACTGTTTGATCTCCTAAATCTACTTGACAAACAGATAGCTTATCCGCATCAGGATGTTTCTCTTTTTTTGTTACTTGCCCAACAACCACATTATCAACAATTTTAATTTTGTTGACACTGTCAACTTCTAATCCAATTGAGTTTAAAGTTTTACAAATATCTTCTGTTGATATTTTTGAAATATCTATAAATTCTTGTATCCAAGCTCTTGTTATAATCATCTAAATTGTCCTAATAATCTTAAATCACTCTCAAATAGAGATCTTAAATCTCCAATATTATGTATTAACATGGCGAATCGCTCGATTCCTAAACCAAAAGCATATCCTGAAACATTTTCATATCCAACAGCTTTAAATACATTTTCATCTACAATCCCACAACCAAGAACCTCTAACCATCCTGTGTGTGAACAAACTCTACAACCATCACCTTTGCAGAAAACACATGAAATATCTACTTCTGCTGAAGGTTCTGTGAATGGGAAGAATGAAGGTCGGAACCTTACTTCTACATCACCAAACATGTGTTGTAAAAATTCTTCTAATACGTGTTTTAGATTTGCAAATGAAATTTTATCTGCTTTATCAACAACTAATCCTTCAACTTGGTGAAACATAGGTGTATGTGTTATGTCAAAATCACGTCTAAAGACAGTACCAGGTGCTATCATTCTAATAGGTCCATCTTGGTTCATCATTGTTCTAATTTGTACCGGAGAAGTATGTGTTCTTAAAAGTGTGTAATCTTTGTTGTAAAAGGTATCTTGCATATCTCGTGCAGGATGATATTTAGGAAGATTTAGTGCTTCAAAATTATGAAAGTCGTCTTCAACTAAAGGCCCTTCTTCTACAGAAAAATTGAGATTTTGAAAATATGTTATTACTCGATCCATTGTATCTTGTACTGGATGAGCTGCACCACATGAAAAATTATTGTTGAATTTTGTAACATCAATTTTTTCTGCTTCAAGTTTTTTATCCAATTCAATTTGAACTAAAACTTCTTTTCTTTTTTCAATTGCGTTATTAATTAATGTTTTTTGTTCATTTAAGTTTTGTGCAAATGCTTTTTTTTCATTATTAGGAATATCTTTAAGTTTAGAAAACTCTAAAGTCAATACCCCTTTTTTACCTAGAGTTTCCACTCTTAAGTTTTCTAAAGTTTGGGTTGAATCTGCTGATTCAATTTTATCTAGCCACTCTTTCAATTAAGTTCTCCGTATACAAATGTATTTATAAAATTTGGATATTATACTTAAATTTTACTTATAGTTTGGTTTAATGTAAACCAGCTTTTTAAAGGTGCTTTATATAGCTGTTGTCATGCACTTTTAAATTTGATTGGGTATAATTAAATGATACTAAAAAAAAGGAAATTTATGTGTATATTTTGTAAAATTGTAAACGGTGAAATACCAAATAATACTGTTCTAGAAAATGAAGATTTTATAGCATTTGAAGATATAAATCCTCAATCAGCGATACATACAATTGTAATTCCAAAAGTTCATATTGAATCATTTAATGATGTAAGTGGTGAGATTATGAATAAAATGACACCATTTATTCAAGAAGTAACAAAAAAATTAAATGTGAATAAGGATGGATATAGACTTATTACAAATATTGGAAATAATGGTGGACAAGAAGTTCCTCATTTACATTTTCATATTTTAGCCGGACAGCCTTTACGAGGGTTAGTGAATAAAGCGTAAGTCCGATTGTAAAGTTGTAGAAATCTACAACTTTACTTTAATTATTTATCGGTAAATTGTCCTAAAGACATGAGTTTTTCATATCTTTTAGAATATCTTTGTTGTGGCGTTAACGCTCTTAACTCTGTGAGCGATTTTAAGAAATATTCACCCAACTCTTTAATGGCAATCTCTTTTCTTCTGTGAGCTCCAATTAAAGGTTCGTTTATAATATCATCAATTAAATCTAACTCTTTTAATGCTTCAGCTGTGATTTTTAAAGAATTTGCAGCTGTTTCAGCTTGTGCAGGGTCATTCCATAAAATGGCAGCACACCCTTCAGGTGAAATAACTGCATAAACTGAATATCTCATCATTGCAAGTTTGTCTGCAACTGAAATTGCCAATGCTCCGCCACTTCCACCTTCACCAATTACTACTGATACTGTAATGGTATTTAAATCTGAAAATTCAAAAAGATTTTTTGCAATGGCTTCACTTTGGTTTCTCTCTTCTGCTCCAAGTCCAGGATAAGCGCCCGGTGTGTCCACTAGCATTAAAATAGGGATTTGGAATTTTTCAGCCATTTTTGCAGCTCGCAATGCTTTTCTGTAACCTTCAGGATTTGGCATACCAAAATTTCTTTTTAATTTATTTTTAGTACCACGTCCCTTTTGCTCACCTATTACCATCACTTTTTCAGTACCAATATAACCTAAGTAACATACAATTGCATTGTCATCATAAAAATGTCTGTCACCATGAATTTCATAATAATCAGTCATCAAATCTCTGATATAATCAAGGGCATAAGGACGATCAGGATGACGTGCTAGCTGAAGTTTTTGATAATCATTTAAATTTCTAAAAGTTTTTTCTACTTCTTTTTTAAGTTTATTTTCTAAGATTTCGACAGCATGTTCATCTGCTCTGTTTCGTGCAACGGTGATCTCTGCTTCAATATTTTTTATTTTTTCTTCAAAATTTAAATAAGTTGCCAATTGATTCCTTTAAGAAAAGGGGTTTATATGTCAAACCCCTTGATAGTTTTATATAATTATTTTAATTTTCTAAAAATTACTGAACCGTTCGTACCACCAAAACCGAAGTTATTACTCATAATTGTAGTTAATTCAGCTTTTCTTGATACATTTGGAACGTAATCTAAATCACATTCTGGATCTTGATTTTCTATATTAATTGTTGGAGGAATAACTCCTTCGTTTAAGGCTTTGATTGCAAAAATTGCTTCAATAGCACCAGCAGCTCCTAAACAATGTCCAACTTGACCTTTTGTAGATGTAACTGGAGGACAGTTTTCAACCCCACCAAATACTTCTTTAATGGCTTTTGTTTCATTGACATCTCCAACAGGAGTTGAAGTTCCATGAGTATTTACATAATCAATTTTTAAATCTTCACCTGTATGCTCTTTTGCCATCGCAAATGCAGCTTTCATAGCACGTAATGGTCCATCCATAACAGGCGCAGTTATGTGGTTTGCGTCACCACTTTCACCAAAACCAATTACTTCAGCATAAATTTTTGCACCTCGTGCTTGTGCCGAGTCCAATGTTTCAAGTACAAGAGCTCCCGCGCCTTCACCCATTACAAAACCATCTCTGTCTGTATCAAATGGTCTTGAAGCTTTTTTAGGATCATCGTTTCGTGTAGATAAGGCTTTCATTGCTGCAAATCCACCAACACCAGCTCCACATACAGCACTTTCTGCACCTACAACTAAGATTCTATCTGCACCATTTAAGGCAATAGTTTTAAAAGCATCAGCAATAGCATGAGTTGAAGCTGCACACGCTGTTACATGAGAAAGGCTAGGCCCTTTTAGTCTGTGTGCAATTGAAATAAATCCGCTAAGCATATTAACTAATGAAGAAGGGATAAAAAATGGAGAAATTCTTTTTGGTCCTCTGTTTTCACAAACAATTGAATTCTTTTCAATTGTTGATAATCCACCGATACCAGAAGCTGAAATAATTCCAAATCTATCTGCAATACTTTCATCAACTTTACCATCTTCTCCAGCCAGTCCACAATCCATCATTGCTTCATGCGCTGCTTTAATTCCCAATTGAATAAATCTATCCGCTTTTTTTACTTCTTTTTTGTCCATAACCGTAGTTGGATCAAAATCTTTTACTTCTCCTGCAATTTGTACAGAAAATTCAGATGCATCAAATAATGTAATTTTGTCAATTCCACACTCACCTGCTACAACTGCTTTAAATGAGTCTTCTACATTATGCCCAACAGCATTAATTGTACCCATACCAGTTATTACAACTCTTTTCATTAATCCATACTCCATATAATATTATTTAAAATAGTCAATTTTAGTTTTGTGATATTAAAACTCAATATTTTAAACAAAAAGTCAGATAATCTGACTTTTTATTTATAACTTTATTGTGTGATTAAGCGTTGTCTTCAACGTATTTAATAGCATCTGCAACAGTTAAGATACCTTCAGCATCTTCATCTGGGATTTCGATATCAAATTTTTCTTCTAAAGCCATAACTAACTCAACTACGTCTAGAGAATCTGCACCTAAATCTTCAATAAATTTTGAATCTTCTTTAACCTCTGCTGGGTCACAATCTAATTGCTCAACTACTACTTCTTTTACGTCATCTAATAATGCCATTTTTTTTCCTTTTATAAAATTATCCACGTATTATATCAAAAAGATTTTAAATACTCTTTTAATAGAGCAAAACTCTTTATTATACGTACAGTCCACCGTTTACTTTTAGAATTTCTCCTGTAATATAACTTGAATGATCACTTAATAGAAAAGCCACTGCTTCGGCTACTTCACTTGGATTTCCAAATCTTTTTAATGGGATGTTTCTTGTATACTCATCTTTAACTTCATCTTTTAATTCTTCAGTCATATCTGTAGCAATAAAACCTGGTGTTACTGCATTGTATCTAATACTTCTTACAGCAGCTTCTTTTGCAAATGATTTAGTCATGGCATTTAATCCACCTTTTGAAGCTGAATAATTTGTTTGTCCCGCATTACCCATTTCTCCAACAATTGAAGAAATATTAACAATAGAACCAAATCTTTTTTTACCCATAACTTTTAATGCCTCTTTACATCCAATAAAACATGAAGTAAGATTTGCTGCAATTACATCATTAAAATCATCAACACTCATTCTTAATGCTAATTTATCTTTTGTAATTCCTGCATTGTTTACTAAATATGATAAAGCACCATCACTTTCAATGATTGTTTTAATTGCTGCTTTAAATTCATCTTCTTTAGTTACATCTGCTTGAATAACAGCAGCCGTTCCACCTGCTGCTTCAATTTCTTCTTTAATTTTATCTGCAGCCTCAGCGCCACTTCTGTAGTTAATCCAAACTTTTAAACCAAAACCAGCCAGAGATTTTGCTATTTCTGCGCCAATTCCTCTGCTTGCCCCTGTTACTAAAACATTTGTTCCTGTAAATTTCATATATAGTCCTTCGTTAAATTATTGTTTTTATTTATTAAAATTTTGCAATTCTACACTTTTTTTGCTTTTATACCAAATCAAAGTTATACGCCTCTTTTATCATTCCATATTCTGATGTGCAATCGGTCTGAATAAAGGTACCCATTTTGTAGTGCCAAATCAATAACACTTTGACTGTTGTCATTTAAAATTTCAACAGTATCTCCCATAGGCATAAGGTACACATCTACTTTTGGTAATTGTTTTAAAATATTTTTGATTTCCTCATGCGCATTTTGGATTTCATCTTTTGAAATGACAAATTTTAAATATTTATTATCACAGTTATTGATGATATTGGTTAATGCAACAGTATTCACTCTTTTTTTTAGAGGTTCACTGCTGTTGCTTAGTTTTACACTCATGGAAAAAAGGATTTTTTCTTGATAGTCTTTTGTGATATTTATGCCAATAGTGGCATTGGTTTCAATGGTGACATTGTAATAATTATGAATATAGTATTTTAAAAGTTTTTGAAACTCTTCATTTTTCCAATATAAAAGAGGCTCTCCCCCTGTTATTACAATATCGGGTTTGTAGTTTATGGGTTCGAGTTTTTTAACTGTATTTACGATTTCTTCAAAACTACTGTATTGAGTCCACTGTTTTTTAAACTCTTGATCAACAGCGTAATAAGAATCACAACTGTACTTTTTTGCTCCACTGGGTGTTTCATATTCTACAGCGAAACCTTGACAGCTTAAGTTGCATTTACCAAAACGTATGAATATAGAAGGAGCTCCTAGCTTTTTACCTTCTCCTTGTATGGTTGGTCCAAAGATTTCAGTAACATCAAGCATATACCGTACTTTTACTTTTTGGGGTTTCCCAGAATTCTACTTTAGAAACATTTACATTGATTTGAGCCATCTTTTTTTTGACAATATCTAATAGCCAAGCAGAAAGATTTTCACTTGTAGGTACAAACTCAACAATAATAAAACCTTCATAAAGTTCTTTTATATATAAAGGTTCATTTTCAACCAGAGTCATATCTGGAGTTTTATACCCTTGTTCAAATTCTATTAAGTTTTTTTTATTGGCATATTTTGGCAATAATGTTTCATACAATGGATCATTAATATCAATTATAAATTTATGATCTAACGTATCATCCAAAAATTTTTTAAACCAGTTGAGATGTTTAAAGTCTGTGACCATACCACCTTTAAGACTGTTGCTTTGTAATGATACTTTGATCTTACCTTGATGTCCATGCATATGTCTGCACATTAAACAATCATCTAAAGCAAACTCGACATTGAGTTCTTGTGACCAAACGCGATGACCATAACAAAAATCAAACTCTTTTGATATTTCCCAATTCATGTTACTTCCTATATGGAATTTTGTCTTCAATTCCAGCTTGTAAAAAGCCATTTAAACGAAGTCTACAACTATCACAAACTCCACATGCCATTTCACTCTCTTTATAACAACTCCACGTTAATTCCAAAGGAACATTCATTTTTGTTGCTTTTTGAACAATTTGTTCTTTGCTTAATTTCACTAAGGGTGTAATTATTTCCAGTTGAGTCTCTTTTTTTGTTCCTTCATTAATGGCACCAGTCATTTTATCTATAAAATTATCAGTACAATCAGGATAACCACTGCTGTCTTCTTCAACAACTCCGATAAACAAAGCAGTTGCTTGTTCTTTTTCAGCAATGGCAGTTGCAATGGATAAAAATATTCCATTTCTAAAAGGTACATAGGTTATTGGAACACCTGCTTCAATGCCATTAATAGGAACATCAATATTATCATCAGTTAGTGCAGAAGCTCCAATTTGAGTAAAAAATGGAATATCAATTTCATAAATATTTTCTAATTGCAGTGCGTTACAAATATCTCTAAATGCTTTTAACTCTCGCTCTTGCGTTCTTTGTCCATAATTAAAATGAACAGGAATAATTTCATAATCATCATTTTTTGCAATATAAGAAGATAGAGTGGAATCCATTCCCCCACTTAATATACAAACAGCTTTTTTCTTTAACATTTAGTTACATAATCCTTTTCATTTTCACTGAAAAATTTCCAATTTATTGGCAATATTTTTACTTCGTCATTTGTTTTAAGAGCTTCCACATTCTCATCCAAAACCATAAAACTATTACAAGAACTTAATACACTCACCATTCCAGGACTTAATTTACTTGAAACAGAGAATTTCTCTCCATCAAAAAAACCAGGTACCAATGTAATTCGACCTTTTTTATTTTTTAAATCAGATGACATTTTTGTGGTAATACTGTTATGATAAATTTCACTGCTTCCTAAAAGTTTTTGAACAATTATTTTTCCAAACATTTCAAATATCATAGAACATGCCAGTGGATTTCCTGGTAAATTTAATACCAAAGTATTGTTGATTTTCCCAAATATTGTAGGTTTTCCTGGTTTAATCTTGATTCCATCAATGAGTTTTACAAAGTCAAATTTTTCAAAAGCATCTCGTGTAAAATCTGCTTCTCCCACACTCACTCCACCAGAAGTTATAATCAAATCAGCATCCAATGAATTTCCAATAAACTCTGCAAGCGATTCTACACTGTCTCGTGCGCCTCCAATAAAACTCACTTCACATCCAAGCTCTTGCGCTCGGCTTAAAAAAGAGGGTGTGTTAGAATTATAAATTTGATAATCTTCTACACTCTCGTAATGCAGTTTTAATTCTTCACCACTTGAAAATACCATTACTTTTGGTTTTTTATAAACTTTTAGATGCGTAATTCCTTGAGAAGTCAAAAGTGTAATTTGTGCAAAGTTTATGGTGGTGCCATCTTTAATTAACAAATCACCTTTTTTGATGTCTTCGCCAATAAATCGAATGTGTTGTAGTTTCTTAATATCTTCGGGTACTTTAATATGCTCATCATTAATGATTTCAACCAGTTCTTGAGGGACTACTGCTTGTGCATTGTTTGGAATTTTTGCTCCAGTCATTATTTTAGCACATGAACCAAAATCTAAATTCATATTGACGTTATCACCTGCAAAAATCTTTTTTTCTACTTTTAAAACATTCCCAGCATCTTCAATCAAAATGGCATAACCATCCATTGCAGAGTTATCAAACTTGGGTAAAGAGTGAATTGCGTTTAACTCTTGTGCACAAATTCTTCCTATTGCATTTTCAATTGGAATGATTTCAAATTTTGTTTTTGTGGTGTTTTTATATATAATATCTAAAGCTTCGCTTACATTTACTGCCATATTTTAACTTTCAATTGGAATTATAATCTTTTTGCTATAATAGCGAAATTTTTTAAAAGTGAGATAATATCTTCACAGGAGTAGGTAATAATGGACATAATGAGTGAATCAGTCACAGCACATATATATACGATATACATTTTATTTGGTATCATGATTTTTAATTTTTTTGCAGTATCAATAATAAAAGATTTTGTAAAACTTTCAAAACTTTTAAGAGTGATGACCCCTTTATACCATATGATCAATGCAATGATTATTTATACTGGAGCAATTGTTGCAGCCTTTACTCATGATATAAGCCCTACAGTGATTTTAATGATAGCAGCTGCCATTTTTATAATGGTCATTGAGATAAAAAGATACAAAAAAATGAGAGTAATAAAATCAAATGACACTACATTGCAACAAGAATTCTTTTCATATGCAAAAAAAATATATATGATTGAAATTGCAACCCTTGTTTTGGTCTATACTGTATCTAAGATTTTTTAATGCAGTTTACTTATCATATTGAATCCGGAACGAATAGTTTAATTGTAAAAGATGACATTTATAGATATCTTTTCAAAGCCAGACGACATAAAATCAACGACGAAATTTTTTTCAGAAATTTAAGTGATGATTTTGTATATAAATATGTTGTTAAAGATATCAGTAGGAAAGATGCGACATTATTCTTAGAGTCAAAAGAAATAAAGATCGTGCAATCAAGTAAAAATTTACACATAGCTTGGTGTATTGTTGATCCAAAAACAGTTGAAAAATATATAACATCGTTAAATGAAATTGGTGTTGACAAAATCACTTTTGTATACTCTTCATTTTCACAAAAAAACTTTAAACCAAATATTGACAAGTTAAATAAAATTCTTATTAATTCATCACAACAATGTGGACGAAGTTCCTTAATGAAATTAGAAGTTAGCGAAAATTTGAAAACTTTTTTACAATCTTATCCCGACACTAAAATTTTAGATTTTAGTAAAAGTAACATTTCAAATAACATTGAAGTTCAAACGATATTAATAGGAACAGAGGGTGGATTTTCAAATGATGAAAGAGAATTATTTAAAAAAGAGAATATATTGGGTTTGGATTCAAACTTGATACTTAGAAGTGAAACTGCCGCAATCAGTGTGGCGTCAAAAATATTATTATAGATTGTTTAAAACCATAAGTTGTAATTAGCAACTTATGGTTTTAAGGTAAATTACCAGCTTCGAACTATCGCGTGACATCTAGAACAGGCGTTCATAATATCTGCATAAGCATTAGATGCATTCACATAAGCTTTATCATCTAAATTTAACTCTAGAACAGTTGCATCAAGTGCAATTCTTCTTGCTTGGTTTTCAGCAACATTAATCATGTGTTTTTTGTCAGCAGGCAAGTATTGTTTAATCACTTTTTTATCAGAAAATTTTGCATTTCCTTCTTTGATAAGTTTAATACCTTCTCTTATTGATTTAACATCATTGTTTAAAAAACCTTGCTGTACCTGAGTCATACCATTTTGCATTGCTGCCATAGATTGTTTCATAACATCATCAGCATTTGCAAAACTTGCTGTCATAATTCCAGCTAATAGTATATGTTTTAATTTCATAAATAACCTTTAGAATTTATATGTTTACACTAATAAGAGCTTAGGGTTTAAACTGTTTAAACCCTAAGATTATAAATTTTTAGTGAAGATCTCTCCAGATTTTTGCTTTCCATAACCAAGCAAATACAGCGAAGATTAGTAAGTAAATTAGGAATTTTGGTCCTATTGAATTTCTATCATCTCTTGAGCTGTCTCCAACTTCAATCATGTAGTTGATAACTTGTGCTTCAGCAGCTTCAGTTAATCCAACTCTTGGCATTGCTGTACCATCTAAGTGTTTTTGAGGCGCATTTATAAATTCATGTAAATACTGCTCACTTCTACTTTTGATGTATTGAGATAAATCTGGTGGCATTGCACCCATGTATGCCATAATATTAGCATCAGGAGTAAAAGAAGCCATTGTTCCATTTAACATATCACCATATTTAATAGCATGACATCTTTGACAAGCATCAGCAAAAGCTTCTTTGTTTGTCACTGATTTTGGAGCAATAGATTGTAAATATGCAACCATATCAGCAATCTCTTGTGGTTGCATCCAGTCATAACTAGGCATTGGATGAACTGCACCATCTTTAAATTTATGTTCAGTTTGTGTTGCTTTTGCAGGGTTTTTAATAAATGCTGCTAAATATTCAGCATTGTATAATAAACCTGATGTTACTAAATCTGGAGGAACTACACCGTAGCTAGCCGCGCTTGTAGCGTCATCCATAAGTTTAGGGAAACCGATTTTTTCCATAGAGTGACATGCAATACAATTTGCTTGAACATGTGCTGCACCAGCTATTGCGTCACCTTTAAGACCTTTAAGTCCATCTACATCTTTAAAAGAGTACTCAGGAGCATCAACGTGTTTATGTAATTGAGTATGAGCGTATGGCTCAACACCAAAATATAAAAGTCCTGTAAATACTACAAGTACTGCAAGTATTTTTAATTCTCTCATTATAGTGCTCCTCTTCTTTTTGCGTCAATTTTAGTAATAATTGGTAATGCAAACCATAATACTAAGAATACAGCAGTTGCAGCAAATCCAACATATGCATTTGCACCACTTGGAGGTAATTTACCATAAACAGAAAGTACAATTAAGTCAACTAATAATAACCAGAACCAGATATTAAATAGCGGTCTTTTATGTGCAGGTAATACATCAGGATCTCTATCTAAGAATGGGAATACAACGAAAATACCTTGTGCCATTCCAAAAATAATAAGACCAATATCAGCCGCTTTCATTCCCATCATATCAAAGAAAGGACCTCTTAGTGTCTCATAAGACCATAAGAAATACCACTCAGGGTAGATATGTGCTGGAGTTTTCATAGCATCTGCTGGATCAAAGTTAACTGGATCCATTGCAAAATTAAAATGGAAGAAAACTAAGTAGAAATAGAATATAAAAAATACACCTAATACAGCAAAATCTTTAGATAAAAAGACTGGCCAGAAAGGAATTACTTTAGCATTCTTTTTATCACCAGATAAATATTTT
>Ga0209707_1001327_pt1 | contig 14143 bp, 10 predicted proteins | sample EN4Hudsemesocosm_FD_184630 | JGI IMG/M metagenome (GOLD analysis project Ga0209707, IMG submission 184630) | Methane-oxidizing microbial communities from mesocosms in the Hudson Canyon - EN4B Hudson Canyon (SPAdes) (version 2) | ecosystem: Environmental > Aquatic > Marine > Cold seeps | place... | reverse complement strand
ATCATTAGCATTTATTGCACCGGCATCAGTAATTCATACCATTAAATGGGTAAATGGCCTAGCTGGTGAAGGCTTTAAGGTACATTTAATAACACAACATTTGCCAACAGAGTCGATACATTCAGATGTAAGTGTTCATTTATTGCCCGTTAAAAATGGCTTGGGTTACTTCTTGAATGCGATTGCTCTAAATCGACTAATTAAGACAATTTCCCCAGATTTAATTAATGTTCATTACGCTTCTGGCTATGGTACTTTGGCTAATTTATCTCAAATAAAGCCTTATTATTTATCAGTGTGGGGAAGTGATGTTTATGAGTTTCCACATCAAAATATATTAAATAAAATATTGATTAAATTGAATTTAAAAAAAGCTAAGCATATTTTTTCTACCAGTAATGCAATGGCTGACCAAGTTCGACAGCTTATTGGTAAAGATGCACGAGTGTCAGTCACCCCTTTTGGTGTCGATATGAATCAATTTAAGTCTACATCAACTATTTTATCATCAACTAAAGTCACTATTGGTATTGTTAAACGGTTAGAGCAAAAGTATGGGATTGATGTTCTTATAAAGTCTTTTTCACAAGTGCTTTCTCATTACCAACAAAACGATAAATCGGTAGCTAATAAATTGCAATTATTAATTGTCGGGGATGGCTCCCAAAAAAATGAATATAAGAAATTAGTAAATAACCTTGGGTTAGCGTCATATTGCACATTCAAGTCTGCAATACCTAATGAAGCTGTTCCAGCAGTTATTGATACAATAGATATATTTGCTGTTTGTAGTCGAATTGAAAGCTTTGGGGTTGCTGCAATAGAAGCTTCAGCATGTAACCGCCCTTGTATAGTTTCAAATGTAGGGGGCTTACCTGAAGTTGTTTCAAATAATCAAACAGGAATTATTGTCAAGTCTGAATCAGTAAGCGAGTTTTCTAGGGCCATGATTTATTTGATCGATAACCCTAAAATAGCGATTGAATTTGGTTTACAAGCTAGGAAGTTTGTTGAGTCTCAATATTCAGAGCAACAGGTATTAAAAACTATGTCCGCAGCCTTAACTAACCGAATATAAATAATGAACCAATTTCAATCTCTACCACTAGTTACCGTATACATTGCTACTCATAATAGAGCTGATTTATTAATTAGGGCTGTTGAGTCTGTGTTATCCCAAGTTTATAAAAATATAGAGCTCATTGTTGCTGATGATGGTTCTGTTGATGAAACTTATGAAAAATTATTACCTTATATTGAGTCATCCAAGCTTCTTTACGTAAAGAATGACTCCCCTAAAGGTGCATGTGTTGCAAGAAATTTAGCTATTGATATTGCTACTGGTGTTTTAATTACCGGCCTTGATGATGACGATGAGTTTTTACCTAATCGAGTTGGGCATCTAGTTGAATTGTTTAGCTCTGGAGAATATTCTTGTATTGCTGCGCCATATGTAGAAGTGACTCCAAAAGGAAAAATTTCCCGTAAATTAGATTGCGGTTTAGTAACTCTTGATAAATTGCTTCATTACAATGTTTTAGGTAACCAAGTACTTACCAGTACTGATAATTTAAGGGCTATAGGTGGTTTTTCCCCTGAAATGCCAGCTTTTCAAGATTATGATACATGGGTTCGATTGGTTTCGAAATTTGGTACTGCTTATAAGTCTGATGAAATTAGTTATATATGGTATACGGATCATATCTCAGGTCGAATTAGCCAAAGTAGTGAAAAGCGTATTTTGGCTTTTTCACTCTTTATTAACAAGCATAAACACCTCATGTCACTCAAACATTTAAATAGTATGGCTATTCTTGATAAACGCCTAAAAGCTGAGAACTACAATTTACTTGAGTTTTTTAAAATGACAAATAAAGGGAATTTTAAAACGTCTTTATCATATTTTATTAACTCAAACTTTAGGTTTATTAAATGGGCTTTTGATAAAGTTCGTTTATTAAAAAAATAGATTTCATACATGATTAATAATGAAAACCAAAAATTAATTTCAATTATAACGCCGTCTTACAATGCGATTAAGTTTATTGAAGAAACATATCTCAGCATTGATAAACAAACATATTCACAGTGGGAGTGGTTGATTACTGATGATTGCTCTAATGATGGAACATGGGAATATGTTTTATCTATTGCATCAAAAGATAATAGAATAAAACCTGTGAAAAATAGTCAGAATAGCGGTGCTGCGGTATCTAGAAATAATTCCATAGCAAGAGCAAAGGGTGATTTTATCGCTTTTCTTGATAGTGATGATATTTGGTTACCTGAAAAGCTTTCTCTACATATTGATTTTATGGAACAGCAACAAGCAAATATTTCCTTCACTCCCTACATGTTAATTGATGAAAGCAGCACTGATTTAAATCAACAAGTAGATGTAAACAAAAATGGAGCTTTTTCATATCAAGACATGTTAATTAAAAAAGCGACAATGGGTTGCTGTACAGTAGTTGTCAGAGTGAGTGCGTTTTCTGATCTTAGCATGCCTCTAATCAGAGCTGGGCAAGATTATGCTTTGTGGCTCAAGTTATTAAAAACAGAACAACAAGCTATTATTTTCCCAAAGGTTTTAAGCCAGTATCGTATAGTTAGTAATTCATTATCTAGAAATAAGATTAAAAAAGCTTATAAAATATGGCAAGTTTATCGTGATATTGAAAAACTTAATGTTTTTAAAGCATTATATGTATTTTCTCATTATGCGATTAGAGCTTTTTTTAAATTAAACTAATCTTATAATTATTTAAGTTCACAAAATGAAGATTAAAATATTATTAGGAAAAACAAATGAGTAGTACAAGTACAGATGAAATTTCATTAAAGGATGTATGGAAAGAGGTTTATAGAAGAAAATGGTTACTAATTCTCGTAAGTGTTTTATTTTCGGTTATTGCTGCTGTTATTGCTTTAAATCTTCCTAACCTTTATAAATCAAAAATTACATTAGTACCCCATTCTGAAGAACAAGGAGGCTTGTCATCACTTGCTAAAAATTTTGGTGGTTTAGCTAGTTTAGCAGGAATGGGTTTAGGTGACTCTGGGGGGCCTGATCCAGCAGTTGTCGCACTTGAAATTCTAAAATCACAGCATTTTATTACTAAATTCATTAGAAAACATAAGCTTATTGTTCCACTAATGGCTGCTATTGGTAGTGACCCTATGAGGTATGAATTAATTCTGGATGAAGATGTTTATAATATTGCTGATAATAAGTGGATGAGGGAAGTTAGCCCCCCTAAGTTAATTGAACCTTCTGATGAAGAAATCTACAAAGAATTTATGGATATTTTTGAAATTAGTCAAGATCCTAAAACAGGGTTTATTTCAGCATCAATAGAGTTTTTCTCACCTAAAATCGCACAAGAATGGCTGCAATTAATTATTTTAGATATCAATAATGAAATAAAACTAACAGATCGAATTGAGGCTGAAAAAAGTATTTTATTTTTAAATAAAACATTAGCTAGAACTAGTAATACTAATATGCAAACAACTTTTTATCAGCTCATTGAAGAACAGTCTAAAAAGTTGATGTTAACTGAGTCTAGAGAGGAATACATCTTTAAGAGCATATTTCCAGCAACCCTACCAGAGAAACGATCAAAACCTAGTCGGGTGCTCATTGTTTTAGCTGGTATTATTCTTGGGGGCATCCTTTCTTTATTTTATATATTGACTAGATATTTTATTATTCATGAAGAATAAGTTCTGGCGAACTAAAAAGTTAAACATCATAGATGCTTGGGTCGGTTTTCTTCTTTTTTCAAGTATCTATGCTATTGATTTACCTTTAATTGGTAACTCTTCTTATTGGAGTTGGTTACTTATTTTTCCGTCCTTGCTCATCATTAATGGCAGCTACAGTAATCTTCGCTTGCTTGCTAGTCAGAGAGTCTTTTATTATCCGATAATAAGCTTAGGATGTATTATTTTACTTTCTTTTCTTATTCCTATTTTTTATTTAACGTTTGATATTTCAATGTTGAAAACATGGATTAATAACCTTGTCGCCTATTTGGCTATGTCAGTTTTAGCATGCATTTTTTGTTGTAGTACCACTTTATATAAAAATGTATTTTTATTAGTCTTAAAAGTTTTTATCCTTCAAGCTGTTATTACTTGGTTGATGTTGGTATCTCCAGACTTAAGTGATTCTATACAATCAATTAGTAAGACTGCAGGAAGCATTGAAAAGATGGAGCAGTATGGTGGAGTGCGAGGGTTAGGCTTTAGTGGTCTAGCGGCTTTTGCTTTAGCTGTGATTATGGGGTTAATGGCGCTGTTACTTCATTACTATTTTGCAGTGTATATGAAGGATAGCTCATTGATTTTAAAGATATTAATTTTATTTGTTACATTGATTGCTAGTATTTCTGCTGGAAGAACCGCTATCGCAGGATTTTTGCTTGGTTTTTCCTTTTATTACGTAGAGTTAGGCCCAACAAAGTTTTTGCTGGGGATATTTAAAGTTTCCGCTTATTGTTTAGTGATTATCACCCCAATTATTTTCTATATTCTTGCAACTCCAGAGCTTACTGAGATAGTTGTTAAATACTATACTTACGCATTTAAAATTGTATATTTGTACTTTTCTGAGGGGCAGGTGAGTGTCTCATCTCTTTCTTCTTTGGAGCAAATGTATTTTCCATTAACGGAGGAGCAAATACTAATAGGTGATGGGCGATACACAGGAGGAGATGGAGCTTATTATATGCATACAGATCCTGGTTTTATGAGATTTACGCTTTTTTTTGGCATACTGCCAAGTCTATTTATTTATAGTAGCTTTCTGTATATTATGTTTTCATATTATTTAATTAATCGAGGATATGTGAAACAAGTTGGGATGTTGATATTGTCAATCGTTGCTATAGCTTTTATTTATCATTATAAAGGGGAGATAATCATGTTTAATGTTTCTTATATGAAAATTATTTATTTTGTTTTTATCTCACTATCACTTATTACAATTAAAACTAAATATAAAATTACAGATTATTAACATTTTATTTTATCTGATATTTCAAATTTAATGGCTATCAATCGCTGTTAGCCTGCAGTTGACTTGATACTTCATTAATATGTATAAACTCTAGTCTGCGTTTATACATATAAATTGTTAATCCGGCTTTCCTCTAAGCATAGTCATGGCTTTTCTCGCTAATCCTTTATAATTTCTCCATTCGATGTTGCCTGATTTAAGTGCCATTACTGCCTGTTGTCTTCTTGCGGAAGCATAAACTTGGTTGAATTCCTTTTTGGTAATTCCACTTAAGTGTTCAAAGGTATTCCACTCATCTCCTGGATAAAAAGAGTCGTCAATCATTTTGTGCTTTATTGCAATATCATACAATTCAGAGCCTTGAACAGGTAAAGCAAATGCCCAACTCGTGTAATGAATATATCCCTTCCACCAAAGTGAATATAAATCTTTTATCGTTTGTTGTACTTCTTGAAGGGAGTCATGTTGTAATTTATCTTTGTCTTCCCAGTAATTAAAAAGCATGGCAAATGCAAAAACCTTTATTCCTTGAGCACTTAAAAGGCGGCATGCATTTTTTGATTTTTCCAATGACATTTTCTTTTTAATTCCAGTTAGAACCCGGTCACTCGTTGTTTCTAATCCAATTCTAACAAGCCAAAAATTTGCTTTTTTTAACCAAAAGGCAAATTCTTCTGACATTGGAGTGACTCTTAGGTTACATTGAAAATATAAATCTTTGTGGCCTAACGCTGCAAGCTCTTTGCAAACTTCAATGGACCAAGCCAGTTGTACATTCAACTCATCAGAATGGAAATAAATTTCACGGTAACCTCTTTGGTAAAGCTCCTGGACTTCTTCGGCTATATTTTTAGGGCTTCTTGCTCTATATAGAGGACCGTTTTTCAACCGGAAAACAGGGTTAGCACAAAAAACACATCGCATTGGACACCCACGAGTAACCACCATTTCAGTATTTGGGCGTGCTTTACTATAAGTTAAACCACAAAAGTCAGCATCGTTGACTAAATCTCTATTCGGAAATGGAATAGCATCAATATCGTTAATGAGTTCACGAGTAGCTGTTTTATGTAAGTGACCATTTTTGAGGTAAGCAATCCCCTTGATATTCATTTTTGCAGAATGAATTAATCCATAAGAAGATGCTATTTCGAGAAATGTTTCTTCTCCCTCTCCGATTGCTGCGATGTCAGCCCCTGACTTGTTTAAAACATCAAAAGGAGAATTGGTAACATGTGGTCCACCACACACAACTAAAATATTTGGAAATTTTTCCTTTATTTGTTTAATTAACTCGTAAGCGACAGCAGCAGAATAAGATGTAAATGAAATTGCGTATATTTCTGGTTGAAAATGTGCGACTTTATCTAAGTGGTATTGTATAGATTTTGTTTGAGGGATGTAGATGAGCTCTACTTCAAAATCAGCATGTTTTTCAAGGTAAGAGCCTAGATATAGTAAACTTAAATTTGCGCTAGTTTGATCTTTACCGATAACAGTTCCATGACTATCAGCTAAAATAATTTTCATAAATCGAGGTGTCCATTACATAGAGTATTGATAATTTCTGAATGAGCTATGCTAATTTGTTTGTATATAAATATCAATGCTTTAAACTGACTGTCATTGTTTGAACATTATGTTTTTAAACTCATTTCCTTTAATGCGTTATCGAATAACTCAGTAAAGCGAGGCATTGTACTAACAGTTTTCTCAGCTTTATCTGAAATTTCATTACATTGCATGAGATTTTTAAGGTGTTTTAATACTTTATTAGCATCTTGTTGGGCATTTTTACCTGTAAGGTGCACTGCATTCATACCGTCCTCAGTATAACTAGCAATCTCACCAACGGGAGTTGTAAAGCAAACTAAACCTGCAGATAACGCTTGCACGATTGAAATAGCAAAACCCTCAACACTACTGCATTGTAAATAAAAATTATATTTCGTCATGGTATTAATAACTTCTGTAGGTGTTATAAAACCACGATAGTTAATGTTTGAATTCTTTGAGATTAGCTTGTTGAGTTCATCTTGTTGTTTACCCAAGCCATAGATGTCAAATACAACATCTATTTCCATGTTTTGTAAGCACTCAATAATTGCTATCGCATATGCTATTTTTTTTTCTTCTTCAATTCGTCCCATAAAACAAAATCGGTAAGGTACTTGGAAACTCTTATTAGAATTAGGCTTATCTTCCATGCACATAACAACTGGCGGCACAATCCAATTATTTAAACGTTCTCTTGTTTTCACTTCTTTAGAAAAGGTAAATGCTGCTTTACTGTCAAAAATAAAATATTGGAATTTTTTTAATGCCAATTTTGAGAAAAAGCTGTCGAAGACATGAAAATATGTAGAACTATGTAAAAAACCACAATAATTAGCTTTACGATAAATAAATGTTTTTATAAAAAGCCCTAAAAAGTGACTTTTCCAAAGAGATGTAACAACGATATCAGGCTGGATTTCTAATATTTTTTTAGCGATATCAATAAAGGTTAATGGGTTATGAATGCCATAAAAATCAAATAGATTATTACTTTTAATAAAAAACACATTACTTACAGGATCTATACAGAATAAATAGTAATCAACTGCTTTGGGTGTATATTGGAAATATTGATTGACGGATACTTCCACACCACCAATAGCTTTACTATGAATTATATGAACTACTTTTTTCATTATATTCCCTATAAAATAATTATTGCAGAGCATGTTTTATGAAACATTCATTTTATAACCAGCGTATTGCCCTTTGAAATAGCAACTATAAGAAAACTGACATGGTTGTACACGACATATTAAGAATAGTCATGCTAGCTTTTATACGATTTTTAAGAGTTTTATTTGATAATAGACATCATATCATTCAGAAGCCTTACAGGAGTATTATTTAGCTCTTAGTCGATGTATTAATGAACTTAGTTTAGGAATATTGTTCTTTATAAAAAGAGTTGTCGATTGTTTCCAGTTGTAATTTCTTGTGTACTTAATAAAATCAAGAAAACTGAAGTCTTCATCATAAAGTCGCAATTTAAGTACTTGGTAGGTATTGTTATGTGCTGATGTCATTTTGCTCATATGTTTTTCATAAAAGGCATCAAATCCATTACGTACGCTGTTTTTATTCGTGCTAATTCGTTCAATATTGTGCGCGGTATTCCATATATAGCTACAAGATTTTATTTTATAAGCAACACCAAATTCATTAATAAGGCGTACCCAAGTATCATAATCTTGGAAGGCGGGCATTGCTTGATCAAATCCACCAATTTGTTTTAAAAAATCAGTTTTAGTTAAGACTTGATTCCCGAGAGAGTTATGGTGTAAAAGCTTATTTAATGTAATTTCACCACATTCAAAAGTTCGTTCTATATCTCCTATCTGTGTTCTTTCTGTAGTGCATGTAGCAATACATGAAACATCCATCTTATTAAATGCAAGAACAAGTTCCTTTATTCTTTCTGATTTAAACAGGTCATCGTCATCTAAACCTGTTATTAATTCGCCATTAGCTGCGAAAATTGCTTTGTTCCTAGAAGCACAGGCTCCAAGTCTTTCGATATTTTCAATATATATAAAATTATTTAGTTTAAGGTATTTTGATAATACTTGCTTTGTATTATCAACGGAATTGTCATTGACCACTATAATTTCAATATTGGAATAGCTCTGATTTATAACAGATTCAATACTGTTAACTACCATACTTGCTCTGTTATAGGTTGGAATATAAACAGTTACCAAAGGGGCGTTTATTGGATTCAAAATACTTTTCCTTGAAAGAAATTATTTAATAATGATGGTGCTATTATAGTCACATGTTTATCTAACTAGTTAAGGGTAGTTAGATAAACATGACTTTTTATTTTTAGGGCTAAATACTAAAATCATTTTTTACTCATTGGAAAAAATACTTTGTTGCGAAATAACATTTTTTTCTATTTCGAACAATAGCGGTATCTTTATATAAAGTGGGATAAATTTATTTATTCTTTCAACTTCAATTATGAAACTTGTATTATTTCATATAGCTAGGCTATCGATTTTTTATCTTTTTATAAACACTAACAAGGTAAATAAAATTCAATGTTGATAGAGTAAACTTCCATAAACGCTCAGCATTGTGGTATATTTCTCTTTATTTGAATTAGTTAATATATTTACCCTACATAATAAAAAGATAGCTTTTTATTACCTAAAATCTTCCATGGACTTCATCAATGAAAATAAAAATTGCCATTGCCGGCACAGGTTACGTTGGTTTATCAAATGCACTACTTCTAGCACAGAATAATGAGGTCGTAGCTGTTGATATTATTGAAGAGCGCGTAACAAAGCTAAACAACGGCCAGTCGCCAATTGTTGATAATGAAATACAGTCGTATTTGACTCAATACAAATCAAGCTTTATCGCTACATTAGATAAAAATTCTGCTTATAGAGATGCAAAATTTATCATTATAGCTACACCAACAAATTACGACCCAGAGACTAATTACTTTGATACATCTTCTGTTGAAGCTGTTATTAAAGATGTTATGAGTATCAACCCTGATGCGACAATGATAATTAAATCAACGGTACCCGTAGGATATACTGAAAGCGTTAAAAAGAAATTAAATTGTAATAACATTTTATTTTCACCTGAATTTTTAAGGGAAGGCAAAGCGCTTTATGATAATTTACATCCTTCACGCATCATTGTGGGGGAAACTTCTGAAAGAGCGACTGAATTTGCAAATCTTTTAAAGCAAGGTGCTATCAAAGAAAATATTGAAGTTTTATTCACCGATTCAACAGAGGCTGAAGCGGTAAAGCTATTTTCTAATACCTATTTGGCTATGCGAGTATCTTATTTTAATGAGCTTGATAGTTACGCAGAAACCCATTGTTTAGATACCAAGCAAATTATTAAAGGTGTTGGTTTAGATCCTCGTATTGGTGATCATTATAATAATCCTTCATTCGGTTACGGTGGTTATTGTTTACCTAAAGATACCAAGCAGTTATTAGCTAATTATCAAGACGTGCCTAACAATTTAATTAGCGCTATTGTTGAGGCTAATGTAACTCGAAAAGACTTTATCGCGGATTCTATTATTAAAAAGAATCCTGCGGTTGTCGGGGTTTATCGTTTAATTATGAAAACTGGCTCTGATAATTTTAGGGCATCTTCTATTCAAGGCATTATGAAGCGAATTAAAGCCAAAGGCATTGAAGTGATTATCTATGAGCCAAATTTAGATCAAGATGAGTTTTTTCATTCTCGGGTAATTAATGATTTAGCGGAATTTAAAAAATTGACTGATGTTATTGTTTCAAACCGAATGGCTGAAGAATTAGATGATGTAATCGATAAAGTTTATACCAGAGATTTGTTTGGTAGTGACTAGTTGGTTAAGAATATTTTTTACCGTATAATCGTAGCCGATTTGATACCTTAAATATAGTTGACGAAAAGTCAGGGGAATAAATATAACTAATATGACCACAAAAATCACCAAAGCAGTAATACCTGTAGCTGGCCTTGGCACACGTATGCTTCCAGCAACAAAAGCTATTCCCAAAGAGATGTTACCGATTGTTGATAAACCGATGATCCAATACATTGTTGATGAATGTGTTTCCGCTGGTATTACCGAAATAGTATTGGTAACGCACTCTTCTAAAAATGCGATAGAAAACCATTTCGATAAATCGTTCGAGCTTGAAACGACTCTTGAAAACCGTGTAAAGCGGCAGTTGCTTGATGAAATTCAGGCCATTTGTCCTAAAGGCATTACTATCATGCACGTTCGCCAAGGTGAGGCCAAAGGGCTTGGTCATGCGGTATTAAAAGCTCGTCCCATTATTGGTAATGCCCCATTTGTTGTTGTTTTACCCGATGTTATTTTAGATGATGCAACCAGTGATTTAAAAACCGAAAATTTATCAGCTATGCTGACTCGTTATAATGAAACAGGCCATAGCCAAATTATGGTTGAGCCTGTACCTATGGCAATGGTGAGTAATTATGGTGTTGCTGATTGTGCCGGGCATAAGTTAGCTGTTGGTGAGTCAAAAGTAATGACCGCTGTTGTTGAAAAGCCGCCTTTGGAAGAGGCTCCGTCAAATTTAGCTGTTGTTGGTCGCTATGTTTTATCAGAGCAGATATGGGAAATGTTAGAGTTTACTCCCCCTGGTGCAGGTGATGAGATTCAGTTAACTGATGCCATCGCAAGTTTGATGAAGGTTGAAACGGTTGAAGCTTTTCACATGACGGGTAAATCACACGATTGTGGCTCTAAGTTAGGTTATTTAAAAGCGAATGTTGAGTATGGTTTACGTCATAAAGAACTTGGCGAAGAATTTAAGTCTTATTTGGCTGAACTAATAAAATAGTAATTAAATAATTAATTAACGTGAACTCGGGATAAACGCATAACATTATAATAGTCGTCCCAGAGGTTTTTTTGTCGGGGATCTCGCGCTTAAATGGCATAGATTCTGGCTGAAAATATCACCGGAATGACGAATCATAGAATAAATAACAGGAATGAAATGACGGAACATTTTTTCGATTTTTCTTCAAATACTCAAAAGGCTAATGATCGTTCGATCATTAGCCTTTTCGATGAAGGCACTCGCACAGATAACTTTTCAGTAAATGCGGCTAGTTTATTTCTTGATTACTCTAAACAAAATATTAGCCAATCTGAACTTACTTCATTGATTCATTGGGCTGAATCTTCTCAGTTATTTGAGAGAATTCAAGCTCAGTTTAGTGGTAATAAAATCAACAATACAGAAAATCGTGCTGTTTTACACACGCTACTCAGAGCACCTAATGACTTAAAGAAGTCAGTTTTACCAGAGCTTGCAATTGAGGTAATTAATGCTGAGCAACAAATGGAAAATATTGTTGATGATATCTGCTCCGGAAAGCTAAAAAGCAGCTCCCAAGATAAATTTACCGATGTACTCGCTATTGGCATTGGTGGTTCGTTTTATGGTGTTAAAGTCGGTTTAACTGCCCTACAGCCTTATCATTGCACAGGAATAAAAGTTCACTTTTTAGCGAATGTGGATGGTGGCGCGCTTCAAGAAAAGCTCGACAAGTTAAACCCTAAAACCACCTTAGTGGTGGTGATTTCTAAAACGTTCTCAACGCAAGAAACCTTATTAAATGCATCAGCCGTTAAAGCGTGGATGTTAGCGGCACTTCCTGACAATTGTATTGCACAGCAATGGTTTGCTGTTAGTAGCAATATTGAAAAAGTCTCAGCCTTTGGCATATCTTTAAAACATATTTTACCGATGTGGGATTGGGTTGGAGGACGTTTTTCGTTATGGTCCTCGGTTGGTCTACCACTAGCTTTAGCTATAGGGTATGAAAATTTTGCTCAGTTAAAACAGGGCGCTTTTGAGATGGATCAGCATTTTAAGTCCGTTAAATTTAGCGATAATATGCCAGTGATTATGGCACTGTTAGGACTTTGGAATCGTAATGGGTTAAATTACTCAAGCTTAGCTATTCTTCCTTATGAACACGCTCTAAGAGCATTGCCCGGCTACTTACAACAAACTGATATGGAAAGTAATGGCAAGTCAGTTTCCACTGAAGGTAAAGAACTTGACTGGTTAACTGCTCCAATAGTTTTTGGTCAAGAGGGTACAAATGGCCAACATGCCTTTATGCAATTAATGCATCAAAGTGTGGATGTTATCCCTACGGATTTTATTGTTTCACTAAAAGGCAGTAGTCAATATAGCGAACATCATAAAGTACTTGTCGCCAACTGTTTTGCGCAAAGTGAAGCATTGATGCAAGGAAAAACGTTGCAGCAAGTAGAACAAGAAATGAGTGATGAAGGCGCTAGTACGCAAGAGATTGAACGTTTAGCAGCACATAAAACCATGAAAGGTAATACACCAAGTAATACCATAGTATTGGAAACTCTTGATCCTAAGTATTTAGGTGCTTTGTTAGCGTTATATGAGCATAAAATATTTGTTCAAGGGATATTATGGCAATTAAACTCATTTGATCAATGGGGAGTTGAGTTAGGTAAACAACTTGGTAATCAAGTTTTAGCTGTGATGGAAGGAGGTTATAATGAAAATTTGTCAGCCTCTAGTCATCAATTAATTAACCGCTTTAAAAGTGTCCAATAGTTTTTGTTAATTCACATAAGTTAAGTGATAAGTTATTCCCACGTTTGATTGGTACGTTATTCTCGTGTTTCGATTAGTACGTCATTCCCGAGTGCTTTTATCGGGAATCCAAATATAGAAAACCTAGACGTTATAAGCTCTATTACAACGAATAATCACTTTAAAATAAGCGGCCAGTTTATTTTAATAACAGTGAATTATGCATGTTCGAGGGTAATTCATTAGGAATTTTATTTGATTGAGTTAAATGGATCCCCGATTAGAAACTTCGGGGATGACGAATAATTTACTTCTGACTAAAGCTTTTGACTATTACTGTTACTAGTACTTTTTATTCATTTACTTCGCTCTAGTGGGAATTATTGCGCCATCCGCTCTAATGTGTTTATTCCACTTCGTTAGCTTCACGTATGCGCTCTAATCTAGCTTGCTCTTCAGCAAAGGCTGCCTTAATTTCTTCAAGCACGGTGTCAACATCTGCAGCTTGTGTGTTTTCTTTGAATAAACCAGTAAGTACAGTTTCTTGAGTGAGTTCGCCACCTTCAAATAGCGCCCACATCTCTTGGGCATATTTACTGTTAAGTAACTCTGGTGCAAATTGCCCATAATAGTCAGTGATGTTATCCACGTCACGTTTGTGCATCGCTTTAGCATTATTATTTGCCGCGGCATTTACTGCTTGCGGAAGGTCAATAATAACAGGGCCATAGTCATCAACTAAAACATTAAACTCTGATAAATCACCATGAACAATACCAGCACACAACATGCGCATAACATAAATCATCATTAATTGATGATCTTCAATGGCTTGTTCTTTCGACATGACTACGTCATTTAAGCGCGGCGCTACATCACCGTCATCGTTGGTCACTAGCTCCATCAGTAGAACCCCTTCAAAACAACCAAAAGGAGTCGGTACTCTAACATCGGCACTGGCGAGTAGATAAAG
>Ga0209707_1001325_pt1 | contig 14150 bp, 9 predicted proteins | sample EN4Hudsemesocosm_FD_184630 | JGI IMG/M metagenome (GOLD analysis project Ga0209707, IMG submission 184630) | Methane-oxidizing microbial communities from mesocosms in the Hudson Canyon - EN4B Hudson Canyon (SPAdes) (version 2) | ecosystem: Environmental > Aquatic > Marine > Cold seeps | place... | reverse complement strand
GTTCTGCAAGAGTGCAGGCTGTTTTAGCAGATACTGTTGCACATGTTTATCTGCCCTATGATTTACCTAATGTGATTAATCGTTTTTTAGCCACTTTTAAGCCTAAAGTTGCGATTGTTATGGAAAAGGAAATCTGGCCAAACCTTTATGCTGGCCTTGCAAAAAATAACATTCCATTAATGATTATCAATGCCAGGTTGTCGGCAAATTCAGCCAAAGGCTATAAAAAAATACCAGCGCTGGTAAAACCTGCATTAGCTGCTGTGACATGGATAGCCACTCAAACAGCAGAAGATAGGCAACGTTTTATTGAAATTGGCAGTAAGGCTGATAGCACCCGGGTGACAGGCAATTTAAAATTTGATCTGTTACTTGAGGATGACATCATTCAACAAGCAAAAAAGATCAAAAACAGCCTGTTTTCTAACCGCTTTGTCTGGCTTATAGCAAGTACTCACGAAAGGGAAGAAGAGATATTCTTTGAGCTTTATCCGCAGTTAAAAAAGAGCATCCCTGAGTTGTTGATAATGGTTGCGCCCCGGCATCCCGAGCGTTTTGAATTGGTTAATCAGTTAGCTAATAAAATGCAGCTTAAAACCAGTCAGCGTAGTTTGCAACAGCAATGTACTGAAGCAACGGATGTCTATATAGCTGATACCATGGGAGAGTTAAAGTTACTCTATGGCGCTGTTGATGTTTGTTTTGTAGGCGGTAGCATGGTGCCTGTGGGAGGGCATAATATTCTGGAACCAGCAGCAATGGGTACCCCTATTATGTTTGGCCCCTATATGGTTAATTTTAAAGAAATTGCTAAAAACGTATTGGATTTAAATGCAGCGATTCAGTGTGAAGATAAACAGGCTTTGATAGAGGCAATTACCCATTTGTATAGCGATGCAGATTATAGAATTGATATTGCAGCAAAAGCCAAGCAGTTTGTTAATAAAAATCAGGGCGCTACAGAAGCAACGGCTAAATTAATTGCTCAGCATATTAGCGCTTAATCCCATGTATTTAGCGGCGAATCTCTTTGCCAGTCTGCAGAATTTTAACGAATTGGCAGCTAATGTTTCTATCCACTTAAAATGCAAATTTACCCGTGTAAGGTTCTGAAATAACAATGGAATGAGGCGCGTTACCATCCAGCTAGCTTCAAAACACTGGGTCTTATCGACTGTGTGTAAACGCTTATTTTTGTAAAAAATATAAAGAAGCAAGCTTTGGTAAGCATTATTTGGCAATCAGTAGAATAGTTAAGGTTGGCGAGTAGTTTGTGTTGCATGGAAGACCTAAAGTCTCTTGTGGTTATGCTTTGAATAAGAGTCGAGTAATAACAGTAATAAAATAGCTATAAACCATTTTTACTGTGCTATTTCACCCTTAAATGCGTTATATAACATAGTTTAAATAAATATACATAAGAAAATGCTTATTTACCAGTATCTTATATATGGCATGTATATTGCTTTAGTATGAGTTATTGCTAATTAATAGGACAATATTTTGAAATTTAAAAGGACAATCAAGTCTTTCAGCCTTATTTTATTCTTGCTGCCTTTGGCCCCTTTTCAAACGCTCAAGCTAGTTCTTGTGGATTAACTGGAAACTTAGACACAACTGACGTGACGTTTGATGGCTCAAATGCCATTAATTGTGGCATGGGAACCACTAATAATAATTCAAATATAGATATCAATACTATCCAATCTGCTGAGTTCACTTTTAATGGTTCAAACTGGGGTAATGAAATCAAAGATGATTCTCTTGGAAACCCTGGTTCAGGAACTAGTTCCTTCTTAGGTATTCATTGGTCTCTTAGTGCTACTGCTGGAAAAACGGGATCTTGGACTGTATCAATTACTGACCCAGATCCAAGTGATCTCCCTGTAACGATTGATCTGCTTGCCGTATTAAAGGGCTCTAGCTCGTGGGCTGGCTATCTCTTTACCGAAGAAACTTTTACTGTTGAAGGGAATACAGTGGGTAATTTTGAAATAGCCTTTTCAAACAAAGGCAACAAAATCCCCAACCTGTCTCACATGTCCCTTTATTTAAGAGAGAGCGTTTCCACAGCTTCTTCGGTACCTGTGCCAGCAGCTGTATGGTTATTTGCTACTGGACTTATAGGCTTAACGGGTCTAAATCAGAAGAAAAAATTGATATTGAAGTCTGATTTTTGGTTTATGAGGTGAGCCTGTTAAAATTCCGCAAAAATAGGATAAACAAGGTTATCAATACTCATAAATCAAAGGCTCCCCTCAAAGTTAATTTAGGACAGTCAGCTTTTGGGGCAATGTCGTTGACTTAGGAAATGAGGCTTTGTCTCGTATGTTTAGGCGAGGCTAAAGCCTCACTTCCTTATATAGTTAACCTGGCATAAATTCTTATTTTGCCTTAACTGAATGAAGTCGTTTACTCTACTTTTAAAATGCAGGCTGATGAAACTCGTTTAAGTTATTTAGTGAACGTTCCTTAGCGAGGAATCTCTTTGCCAGTCTGCTGGATTGTAATAAAGGGTGTGCTAATATTTTTATCTGCTTTAAATTTGCTCGACATCCCATTAATACCGTGACCTTTAACACTACAGAATATCCAGTAATCCCCAGCTTTGGCTTTAAATTTCAGCACTTTTATTAGCATAGACTAAATCAGTATAAGCCCTGTGTAAAACAGTAAACTCACCTGTTAATTCATCTGGTATATCATCTGTATAAGGTTCTGTTATAACAATTGAATGAGGGGCATTATCAGGGCAATCGGGCTTAAATTCCCCCAATGATTTTAAATAGATAATCATTACTCCAGCCTGCTTTTAATCGTTTGGTTTTGATACCTACCTTTGATGTTTTTTCATTCTTTATCAAATTTAGTGCAATAGGGCGAAGGGGGTCAGGTCGCACGCCGTCATCGGCAATCAATCTAGCGGGTTAAAGTCCCGTCTGGGGAATTACTCATTCACCCCAGTAGTACTGCGGAGCAGTGTATGAGCAATTATGTACTGTAAGTTCCGCGAAGGCAAAGCTACAGGCCGCAACGTAAGTGAATCTGTATTAGCCTCGTTAACTTATCAAGAATGTTGACCCTCTGACTTGAAGGGGAAAACTGCTATTACCTGTTTATGAAACAATGAGTGGAACAGGTAAATTCTTCGGGGTTATAAGAGTGGCATGTAGCGGAAGACTGATTGTGCAGGACGGGAGATCCAATACGGTGGTGTTTGCAGCACTAACGGATTCATATAAGCGAAGAGTGAAATTGAATCAGGCTGTATTGGAAGTCTGAGGGCTTCATAGTACCGGGGCTGTGTAGGCCTTTAATTTGAATGAGGAACAGATAGGAGCGTCCGCACTCGGCGCGATTTTAAATAGAGTTCTTGATCTAAAGCAAGATCCTGTTATATTCGCGCCCCGAGGGCGGACGCTCCTACATCATAGTTGTCATGGAATTCATTCCAGTCTTGTTAGTTACTACCAATCAAGACTGTCTATGGAAATTGGCTGAAGCTCTTGAATAACAAAATCGTAAGTCATTGATTTTGTTATTCTCTGATTGGTGGCCGTAAGCGGCCTAATTCGCTTGTGGGGAATCAGGATGGTTTTTGATTTTCCCCTCTCAGAACACCCGCTACATTGATCCTGCATTGCTCTACCTTCGGCATCCATGCAGTTGCCCCAATCCTATTCCTTTGGCTAAGGTTTAAAGCAATAGTCTCCGCTCATCATAAATTGGCTGGAGCTTATAGGTGATTCAGTAATATTTAACCTTATCAAGGCTCGTTCTTTGAGGTAATTAGGACTATAATTGTAATAATTTAATCTTAATTTTAATATTGTAAACCAAGGAGAAACAATGGATCAGCATGGTCTTAATTTTACTTACCTGTCTCAAGAAGATTTATTAGATGCAGGGTGTTTTGATTTACGAATGGCAATTGAGGTCGCAGAAAAAGCGATGATTGCTTTTGAAGATCATCGCATCATGTTTCCTGAGAAAATCGTACAAATCTTTGACCAGGTAGCTCAAGATCGAATTAATTGTCTGCCTGCTACTTTGCTGGATGAGAAAATTTGTGGTGCTAAATGGGTATCGGTATTTCCTCGTAACCCGAAACGTTTTGACGTACAAAATTTATCCGCTATTTTTATCTTATCGGAAATTGAAAAAGGTTTCCCTATTGCCGTAATGGAAGGTACGTTGGCATCTAATATGCGTGTCGCGGCGATTGGTGCTGTTGCTGCTAAGCATCTGGCCCGTAAAGACAGTGAAAGCATTGGATTTATTGGTGCAGGAGAACAAGCCAAGATGCATTTGTTGGCGATGAAAGTTGTTCGTCCCGGTTTGAAAGAATGTAGAGTTGCTGCTAAATCTGCGATAGAAGAAGAGCAGTTTATTGATCAGTTATCACCATTATTGCCGGATATGACTTTTATTCGAGCCAATACGGTGGCGAAAGATGCGATGGAAGGGGCTGACATTCTGGTGACTGCAACCAGCGCACAAGCGCCTTTATTGAAAGCAGCGTGGATGAAACCTGGTGCGTTTTATAGCCATATTGGTGGCTGGGAAGATGAATATGAGGTTGCACAGCAATGTGACAAAATTGTCTGTGATGACTGGGAAACAGTCACGCACCGCACTCAAACATTAAGCCGTATGTATAAAGAAGGTTTACTGTCTAATAATGATATTCATGCTGATTTACATGAATTGGTTTCAGAGCATAAAGTAGGTCGTGAAACAGGTGACGAGCGTATCTATTTTAATGCAGTGGGGCTGGCTTATGTCGATATTGCACTTGCTGAAGCGATGTATAAACGGGCGAAATCTGCTCATGTCGGTCAAGAACTAAATTTACAAGAAACAATGGTTTTTGAACACCACAATATTCTTAGCAAAATAAGGATATAACATGTTTAAACAACTTCCTGCTAATCAAACAGAAACAATTAATATTATTCTGAATGGCCAGTCCCTACAAGTAACGAAGGGAATCAGTGTTGCTGCTGTTGCACTGAGCCAGAATTTGGGTTTTACCCGAACAACCCCTGTATCTGCTAGTAAACGAGCGCCGTTCTGTATGATGGGGGTTTGCTATGACTGCTTAATGGTTATTAATGGGAGGGCAAATCAGCGCGCCTGTTCTACCATGGTGCAAGAGGGTATGCGGATTGAAACACAGCAGGGAGTTGGTCCCGCGATGGAGGGTAGGAAAGAGTGAATAATCATTATCAATTAGTTATTATTGGTGGCGGACCAGCAGGCCTGGCGGCTGCGGCAACTGCCTCTGCACAGGGTATTTCCTGTGCTTTACTGGATGAACAGCCCGAACCGGGTGGTCAAATCTATCGCTCGATAGAATCAGTACCTGATCAACGGGCACAGAAACTAGGTTCGGAATACTTAAGGGGTAAAAAACTGGCTGCAGCTTTTAGAGAGTGTGATGCAGAATACTATCCTGAAACAAGGGTATGGTCGCTAAATAAAGAACTTGAAATTGGCATCATACGAAATGATGAGGCCAGTATGATTACGGCTGATCAGATCATTATTGCCAATGGTGCGATGGAAAGGCCCGTTCCTTTTCCTGGCTGGACTAAACCAGGAGTGATGCAGGCGGGTGCGGGACAAATCCTGTTTAAAACGGCGGGGGTTGTGCCTGATAATGGTGTGGTACTCGCAGGTTCAGGTCCTTTACTTTTATTACTCGCCTGGCAATACCTGCATGCGGGGGTGGAGGTTAAAGCCTTGTTAGATGTGACGCCTTTGAGTAATCACCTTTCTGCAATGCCTAAATTCCCGCGTGCAATACTGGCCCATCATTATTTAACCAAAGGGATTGGCTATCAAATAGAATTAAAGCGTGCGGGTATACCCATGCTATTTGGTGTTAGCGATTTACGGGCGGAAGGTGATGAACAGTTGCAAACTGTTTGTTTTAAACATTCTGGAAAACAGAAAACCATAGAGTCTGAATTATTGTTAACCCACTTTGGTGTTATTCCTCATACCTGGCTGAGTCAAGCGGCGGGTTGCAAGCATAAATGGGATAATAGTCAGCAATGCTGGCGACCAGAACATGATGAATGGGGAAATACTAATATACCCGGTATTATGGTTGCCGGAGACGGTGCTGGAATCAATGGTGGACGATCAGCGGAACATGCTGGACGCCTGGCGGGGTTTGAGTCGCTGTTTGCATTAGGTCTTTTAACTCAGGAAGAGCGAGATAAACTGGCTGCCAAAGATATCAAATGGAAGCGTGATGAACGTCATATTCGTCCCTTTCTGGAAGCTTATTTTCAAATACCAAAAAGCTTGCTGGCAACGACGGATAATGACACGGTTATTTGTCGCTGTGAAGAAGTGACCGCAGGACAGATTCGTGAGGCTGTACAGCACGGACATGATAATAGTAATCAGGTTAAATTTTTTACCCGTTGTGGTATGGGGCCTTGTCAGGGCCGACAATGTAGCAATGCGGTTGCACATATTGTTGCTGATGAAAGTGGTGAAGCAGTGGCTGATATGGGGCATTTCAGAGGACGGCCTCCAGTTTCACCTTTAACCTTAGGGCAATTAGCAGCATTAGATAAGGAGGAGTCAGTATGACAACTGATGTTTTGATTATTGGTGGTGGTCTGATGGGTTCATCTACCGCGTTGCAACTGGCCATGCGGGGGTATCAATGTACCATTATTGAAAAGGCCAGTCCAGGGCGGCATTCTTCAGGTGTTAGTGCTGGTGGCTTGCGACAGTTAAATCGTGACCCAGCTGAAATTCCGCTGACGGTTGAATCTGCTAAAATGTGGCGTGATATTGAATCTTTACTCGATTCTGACTGTGATGCCCGTTTTCCTGGGCAGTTGCGTGTTGCGGAAAATAAAGCCGATATGGAAAAGCTGGAGCAACGTGCTGCACTGGTTCGGTCACTAGGCTATCATCATGAAGAAATTATTGATAAGAAAGAACTCTATCAATTGGTACCTGCTTTAGGGCCTGGTTGTGTGGGTGGCTTGATTTGTCGAGAAGATGGGTACGGGCGGCCTTATCATACGGTGACGGCATTTCGTCGAAAAGCTGAGTCTTTAGGGGTTAAATACCAGACCGGTACAGAAGTCTATTCTATTCGTAAAGATGGTGATGACTGGCAATTGCGTACTTCACAAGGCATGTTTAGCAGTTCTATTCTGGTTAATTGTGCAGGGGCCTGGGCAAATCAAGTCTCAACCATGCTTGATGAGCCTGTACCATTAACCCCAAAAGCGTTGGCCTTAATGGTGACTGAGCGTTTACCGCATTTTGTTGACCCTGTTATGGGGGCTGCAAGTCGAAAACTGTCGTTTAAACAAATGCAAAATGGCTCACTAATTATTGGCGGGGCCTTGATTGCCAAGCTGGATTTTGAAAAAGAAAAGACCGAAATAGACTGGTTACAAATGGCTAAAAGTGCCAATACTGTGGTCAGTTTTTTTCCACAATTAAAAGATGTACGTATAGTCAGGGCCTGGGGAGGAATTGAATCTTTTATGCCAGACAATATCCCCGTACTCAGTGCTTCTCAAACTTATAGTAATGCTTATCATGCCTTTGGGTTTTCAGCGCATGGCTTTCAGTTATCACCTGTTGTTGGAAAGGTTATGTCTGAATTAATTATAGATGGGAAGTCAAGTATACCTTTGGATTCTTTCCATATCAGTCGATTTAATAAATAAGGAGAAATAATGTCTATTAGCCGTATAGGAACTGATCGTCGTCGCATGAGTAAAATAGTTATTCATAATGATACGATTTATTTATGTGGTCAGGTTGCCAAAGATTCTGATGCTGGCATCAAAGAGCAAACTCAAACCATGCTGGATAAAGTGGATGATTTGTTATTGCAGGCTGGCAGTGATCGTAAGCATATTTTATCAGCAACAATCTATGTCAAAGATATGACCTATTTTGCAGAAATGAATGAGGTATGGGATGCCTGGGTTATCGAAGGCTATTCACCTGCACGTGCATGTGTAGCAGCTAGCATGGCTCGTCCAGAGTTGTTAGTTGAGATTTCTGTGGTAGCTGCGGTTATAAAATAAACCAAAAAGGGTAGAGACGTAGCATGCTACGTCTCTACGACACCTATATAAAAATAAAATAATAGCTGAACAGATATTCTAAGTATCGTGGTGACAACTAAAGGACCACCAGTAAGAACCCGTTAATTAATAAAATACATTGTTTTCCATTGCAATTAGAGCATTTCAACCCAGTAAAATACTGAGGGACCATATCCTTCTTTAAAAGCCACCCCCTTGTGTGCGTTAGCTAGGTTAGTGTTGAATCAGTAAAAATATTGTTTATCTAGGCAATTTGGAATCATTGTTATTTTTATGATGCTCTTGTTAGAATATCCCTCTTGTATACTGTTTTTATAATATTTGGTTCATGGAGAGGTAATGGCTTTTTTTGATGTAGCAAAAGATAAATTAATGGATGGAAAGGGCGATTTGTTAGAAATCAATGCCTACAACCAATTAGGTGAGTGGCTTGGTACTACAATGGGTAATGAAGCAACTCTTCCTAAAGACATTGTTACAGAATGGAATGTCATAGTTGCCCCAACACTTTTTGAAATGGAAAGTGTGCAAGCCGAAATAGAAAGTCTTCAAGCGAAAGAAAATGGTACTTCTGGGTTGTTTAATAAGTTTGGAGGGATTGCTAAATTAAAAGCAAAAGAAATATCTCTTAAAGCAACGCTTTATAACAAGAAAACCGAAATAGGAAAAATAGTCTTCTCATATAGAGATGATCTGCAATCGAATGAGTTATCCGATATTTTTAATACGATTGATTCAATAGGGTTAGATGGAGAACAACGTAAAATAGCGGCTGTTAACAGGGAGAAAGAAGAGGCATTGAAACCCAAAGAATTTATTGTTGGAGCGGGTTTTGGTGCTATTTCCACTATTCAGGAAGCAGTTGATGCGGCACCAGAGAACAGTATTATTATATTGAGAAATGGAACTTATTCTGAAGACTTACTAATCACAAAAAAGCTTCATATTAAAGCTTTGCCTGGTAAACAAGATAAAAATCAAGTGAATATTGATGGACGTATTGTTATAAAGTCAGATGCAAGTATTTCAAATATAGAACTGTCTAGTTCAAATGGAACGGCAATTGAGATTATTGGCGATGTGAAGGTATTGATTGATACGTGTATTCTATCTGAAACAAAATTTAACGCTATTAAGTTTAACGGACAAAACATCGTTGATTATCCTGGTGAACTGAGCATTGAAAATTGCGAAATAAACAATACAGGTAATACATACCCAGCAATCGTAGCTATGTGCCACTCAAAAGTAACGATTAAAGATTGTAAAATTCATGACATTCCCCACATCGGTATTCTGATTACTGATCAAGCTCAAGTTATAGTGGAAAATTGTGAAATGTGGGAAATCAGAAATGATGCTATTTGTGTCAAAGGCCATGATAGTAAAGTTAATGTGTTGAATGGAGAAATTCATCATATCCATTCATCTTCAATTTCAATTATTGATGATGGATATTCAGAAGTCAGCGGCACAGTTATTAATCCTGTCTATGGCAAAGGGAGCGCGGGGGGGAGTGTACTGAAGAAAAGCGTTGCTCAGCGTTCTTCAAATTCTAATACCACAACGTCTAATCAAATTGAAGCTATTTTAAATCAGCTTAATGAAATGATTGGTTTGAACAATGTAAAACAGGAAATTGAAAAAATAACCAGTTTTATTACCATTCAAGAAATTAAGCGTAGTAAAGGGATGCAATTAACTCCTGCATCTATGCATCTTGTTTTTACTGGAAATCCTGGGACGGGTAAAACGACAGTTGCCCGTTTAATTGGTGAAATATATAAAGCGCTTGGGGTGTTAAAGAGTGGTCATGTTGTTGAAGTGGACAGGACTCATTTAATTGGGCAGTACATAGGGCATACCGCTGTTCAGACTAAAGATAAAGTAAAAGAAGCAATGGATGGTGTTTTGTTTATTGATGAAGCTTATGCTTTATCTAAAGATAGTGAAAAGGATTTTGGTCAGGAAGCAATTGAAGTTATTTTGAAAGAAATGGAAGATAATCGAGACCGTATTGCCATTGTTGTTGCTGGCTATACTGAACCAATGAAACAGTTTTTACAGTCTAACCCTGGATTGAGTTCCCGTTTTAGTCGGACTATTGAGTTTGAAGATTATAGTGTGAATGAGTTAATGGAGATATTTGAAAAATTAGTGATAGATAGCGGATTAACGCTTTCAGCAACTGCCCAGACAAAAGCGATAAGCTGTATTGAAGTAATGTATAGTTCGAAAGACGAGCATTTTGGTAATGGCAGAGAAGTGCGTAAGTTTTTTGAAAAAACCTTGGAATGTCAATCTTTAAGGCTTACAAATATAAATAATACTCGAGATCTGACAACGAGTGAATTGAGTGGAATTATTGAGGATGATTTTGATTTTTTTACAATTTAAATTAATACTTGATACCAAGTAATGTTGAATCAAGCAATAAAAATACTCACTTATTGACACAGCAGCTCTAAACACTCTTTAGATGAGGCTATTAATGTAGAGACGTAGCATGCTACGTCTCTACGACATTTATATAAAAAGTAAAATAATTAGCTGTGCTGATATGATTCTAAGTATCATGACCAATGGATACACGGTTGCATAAGCAATAGATACAGCAGGTGCACTGCTAAAACTATTGGCAAATGCTAATGCGGGTGGATCAGTCATGCTTCCTGCTAATAGACCGCACACTGAAAGAAAGTTTGTTTTATAAATACCTTTAGCAATAAACGCTACAATGAGTAGGGGTAGCAGGGTAATTAGAATAGAACAGGCCATCCAGTAGAAACCATCACCATTAACCAGTGTGTTTACAAACTGGTCACCAGAATGCAAACCTACACAGCCTAAGAATAATACAATACCAATATCTTTTAGAATGATATTTGAGCTTTTAGGTAAATGCCAGGTCATCGTACCCCAGTTACCTACCCGACTCAGGAGGATGGCGACAATTAAAGGCCCGCCTGCTAATCCCAGTTTTATGGCAGAAGGGATGCCTGGGATAAAGAAAGGCCAGCTTCCTAAAATAACACCTAAGGTAATACCAATAAAGATAGGTACAATTTGAGGGTGATTCATTTTTTCCAGGGAATTACCAAGCACTTGTTCAATCTTTTTTAAGGATTCTTCGGTGCCGACAATATGTAGCTCATCACCAAAATGAATATTTACCGAACCATTCGGTGTGATTTCAACTTCTGGGCGCTTAATTCTAGGAATAGTAACACCATAGAAGGTTCGAAGATCACCAACGGTTCTCCCTATGGCTTCTTTGTTAGTCACCACAATACGCTTAGTGTATAAACGGTTTGATGATATTTCTTTTAAGTTAAATTCTGACTCAGGTCCGATAAGGATTTTCAATTCTTCCAGTTTGGACTTTTCGCCGACCAAACGAATACTATCACCTTGTTGAAACTGAGTAAGATTGTTTACGATATGAACCTGATCATCATGGAGAATACGAGTAACAACAACCTCCATCGATTCAAAAAAATGAATTTCATCAATGGTTAAACCATCTAAATTAGGGTTTTCAATTCTTAAGTCAACATGAATTGGATGGTCGGCATTTTCTTTTTGGGATTGTTGAAAAGCGTTTTCTTCTGATTGAACATTTACTTTAAATAAATATTTCGTTAACAGCATGGTTAAAATAATGCCTATGATGCCGAAAGGGTAGGCAACAGCATAACCCAGACCAGGGTGTTTTAAAGTCTCACTATCAATGGACTCCATGCCGCCTAATATTTCCTGCGCGGCTGCCAGAGAAGGCGTGTTGGTTGTCGCTCCAGAAAATAAACCAACAGCAACCGGGATTTCAATACCACCAAAATAGCTGATTAATACAGTAATAATAGCGCCAAGAATGACGATGCTAGCTGCCATAACATTGAGCTTGATGCCATTTTGTAAAAATGAGTTAACAAAGCCTGGTCCAACTTGAAGTCCAATGGCATAAACAAATAGAATCAGGCCAAATTCTCGTAAGAAATGCATGATATGACCATCGATAGTCATTCCAAAATGGCCAAAAGCCAAGCCTGAAAACAAAACGCCTGCAATACCCAGTTTAATGGTAAAGAAAGGTATTTCACCAAGCGCCAGTCCTACTGAAATAACCAGGCTGATAACTAATAAAGTATGTGCTACCGAGTCTTCGGTGAGCAGGGTAATAATCCAATCCATGTGTTTTGAATATTAAGTAAGTAAACAAAACCTGATAATAGCATGATCAATAAGTCAGTATTATGTATAGATTGTTTCTTGTTACGGTATTAATCCTTGTTGCTAAAAAGGCCAGACGATAGGAATAATAGATAAAGCAATAAAAGCAACGATAAGACTAAGCGGGAGACCTAATTTTATATAGTCTATAAACCGATAGCCACCGGGGCCAAAAACCATTAGATTAGTTTGGTAACCGATTGGAGTGATGAAACTGGCTGATGCTGCAATCATAACGGCAACTGCAAAAGGGGTAACGTTTGCGCCTAAAGTATTTGCGGCACTTACGGCAATAGGAAACATGATGATAGCAGCGGCATTATTGGTAATAGTTTCAGTTAATATAACCGTTGCAATGTAAACCAGTACCAGCATTAACCAAACATCCCCTCCTGCTATGACTAACGCTTGTTCAACGATTATATCTGCTAAACCCACTTTTTGAACAGCACTACCTAGACCGTATGCACAGGCGATAACGAGTAAAATCTGGTAATCAATACTACGGCGAGCATTTTCTATTGTTAAGCAACCTGTTAATAGCATGGCACTTGCTGCAATAACAGCGATTTGAAGAATGTTCATTATGCCGGTAAACATCAGTATGATCATTAGTAGCATAATGCTTAGAGCCCAGGGTGCGCGACCATGGCGCATAGTATTGGAGTCCTTCAATTTGCTGATGAGTAAAAAGTCACGGCTATTACGGAATTTAAATAAAAAACCTTTTTCAGCTTCTAGTAATAATGTGTCACCCGCTTGCAGTTGAATATCACCAATTTTGCCTTTTATTCGTTGACCATTTCGCGCAATAGAAAGAATGACGGCATTATAACGATGACGAAACCGGGCTTTACGGATATTTTGTCTGATGATGGGGTTTTCTGCAGAAATGACGGCTTCAAATAATCGACGTTCATGTTCATTACCTTCAAGTTTGAAGGTTTGATCCTGAGCAACTACAAGGCCTCGAATACGTCTTAATTCAATGACTGAATCAACCGCTCCGGCAAAGATTAGTCGGTCATTTTTTTGAATGATAGTCTGTGGTGAAACCACTGGAAATAATTCACCATTGCGAACTATTTCAATTAAAAAAAGTCCTGGTAAATGTCTTAACCCTGCATCTTGTATGCTTTGTCCAGCTAATTCACAAGTGGGTTGAACCTGCATCTCAACCAGATATTCACGGACATCGTTAAACTTTTCACTTGAACCTTGTCTGTCAGCAAGTAAATAAGGAGATGCAATTATAAGGTAAAGGCAACCCGCAATGGTAATCGGAATGCCTACAGCAGCTAATTCAAACAAATCAAATCCTGAAAGCCCCGATTCTCTCATTAAGCTGTCTACAACCAGGTTAGTACTGGTGCCTATTAAAGAGCAAGTCCCTCCTAGGATCGAGGCATAACTCAGGGGTAATAGAAAATGTGATGACTTAAATTGACTGCGTTTACACCAGTCCTGCACAGCGGAGGTAAACATCGCTACAACGGGGCTATTATTTATAAACACACTCAGGGTTGAGGCGGGTAATAAAAGCCTAATTAAAGCGAGAGTCTGGTTTCTGGGTTTTCCTAATAGTAATCGGCTCAACCAGGCAATTGAGCCGGTCTCCCTTAAGCCCGAAACAACGATATATAACACAGCGATGGTTGCAATGCCTGGGCTGGATAAGCCTGCTAATGCTTCGCTGGGCGTCAAAATGTTACTGACTATGAGCAGACATAGTGCTGCTAGCAATATGGTGTCAGTAGGGTAACGACTAGTTGCCAATAGCAGTAACGAGCCGACTAAAATAATTGATACGGTGATCAGGTC
>Ga0209707_1001321_pt1 | contig 14161 bp, 9 predicted proteins | sample EN4Hudsemesocosm_FD_184630 | JGI IMG/M metagenome (GOLD analysis project Ga0209707, IMG submission 184630) | Methane-oxidizing microbial communities from mesocosms in the Hudson Canyon - EN4B Hudson Canyon (SPAdes) (version 2) | ecosystem: Environmental > Aquatic > Marine > Cold seeps | place... | reverse complement strand
CACCAAGAGGAAAAAAACTTGTCAGATTAATGAATGAGTTAGGGATGATAATAGATGTCGCACACCTATCTATGCAGGGCGTGGACGAAATACTTGAAATATCCAGTAAGCCCGTTTATTTCTCGCATGGCGGCGTTTATAAAACTTGCCCTAAAGCTCGCAATTTAACGGATGAAATCATAAAGAAAATCGCTGACAAAAAAGGAATTATAGGGATTGGGTTCTTCGAGGGGGCTATTTGTGACGTATCAATTCAGGGGATTGTTATGGCACTACGTCATGTTCGAGATTTAGTCGGTGCCGAGCATGTTGGCCTTGGGTCAGGCTGGGATGTATCACCCCTACCCATTGCACCAAATCAGTTAGCGCTATTATCTTCGGCCTTAAGAGTTGATGGTTTTTCAGATACTGAAGTAGCTATGATAATGGGTGGAAACGTCATTCGATTTTTTTCTGAAAATTTACCCAACAAACATGCTGCCACTTACCCTGTTGCTGCAATTCTGTAGCTCGAATCAAGACGGGTACAGTGCAATTTACAAATCAATATACGTGAGCTTAATTCCATGAAAAAAATTATTTTAGCCACTTTCCTGTTTATCGTGTTCGGGATTTCTGCGCTTAATTATTCAATTTATCCCAACAAAGAAAATAGCATAGACCGGACAAATTCCTCGCCGTTAAAAAGCGCGTTAATTAACCCTTCTGAGGCTAGCTCGCGTTTATCCAAAGCAATCCAGATTAAAACCATTTCTACCGCAAGTGACGATCTAATTGGCCAAGAAGCATTTATACAATTCAACCACTTTCTCTTTGAGAATTTTCCTTTAACCATGCGAACCCTAAGCCTGGAATATCAAGCCGGACATAGTTTGCTGCTGAGATGGAAGTCCAACAACAATCGAGATCCTATGCTATTTCTCTCACACAGCGATGTAGTGGATGCTCAGGAAAATGCCAACAGTTCCGACCCTAAGTGGATGTATCCACCCTTTTCGGGTCAAATTGATGACCATTATATATGGGGAAGAGGTGCTCTAGACGATAAACCAATGACTCTCGGAATACTTGAAGCTGTCGAATCACTCATTAAACAAGGTTACACAAACCCCAATAGAGATATTTTTATTGCGATAACACATGACGAAGAAATTGGCGGCCATCAAGGGGCGAAAAAAATAGCCGCATACCTTAATGTAAACGGTGTGTCTCTAGGGTCTATCTTCGATGAGGGTCAGGCAGTTACTGATGGCGTTATTCCAGATATTGAATCACCGGTCGCTCTAATCGGTATTAGCCAAAAGGGCTATTTAACCTTAAAACTCGAGGTAGAAGGCGAACCAGGACACTCAATGATGCCGCCAAAGGAAACCGCTATTTCGATTCTAAGTGCGGCACTGACTCGATTGACGAAAGCGCCTATGAATACTGAGCTTTCCTCCCCAGTGCAACAAATGTTTAAACGCTTATCTAGAGAGGTATCATTTCCAAAGAATGTCGTTCTTTATCACAGCTGGTTAACAGAGCCCCTCATAAAACTAGGGCTAGAGCAAAAACCTTCAACGGATGCATTAGTCCGCTCTAGTATGTCTGTGAATATTATACAAGGCGGTATTGCGGAAAACGTCTTACCAAAAAGCGCTCATGCCATAGTAAATTATCGGATTGCACTTCATGATACAAGCGACAAAATTATTGAACATGTTCTCGAAAGTATTGATGATGTGCGTGTAAAGGTAACAGCCGTATCTGCAATAGAAGAACCCGCACCTGTTACCTCCACGGATTCTGAAGCCTATAGAGCGCTACAAAAAACAATTGAACAGACATTCCCTAGCGCGGTGATAGCACCCTCTATTGCCCTTTCAACCACCGATTCAAGGCACTTTTATCATTTGTCAGAAAGCATACTCAGGTTTAGCCCGTTATTTTTACGAAATGAAGACCTCCCGCGTATTCATGGTATTAACGAGCGTATTTCTATTGATAACTATTTAAAGGTTATTGAGTTTTATCACAGCTTGCTTCAAAACCTATAAAACTGCCTGATATTGGGTCTTAATTTTCACAGGTACATTCGGATATTTTTGTTTAAACAGCGGTATCACTATTGGTGCGAATAGCTGACATCATACGCCCTGAGGTGCTGTTTCTTAATAGGCAATTTCTGTTTCACTAATTGCTTAAATTACCGACGTTGACTCAAGTTTCCCGACCTATAGATATTAAGGCAAAAGAAACGATTTGAAGCTTATTGCAATATAAAATCTATCTCAATCTAGGATTGTTAAACTGGTAATCATTCTTAATACAATCAAGCATAGACATGAAAATATTCTCTTCTTACCAATTGTTAAGGTTATACAACAAACGATGAGATAAGTTAGCGCTATTCAATCTAAATACTCACTAATAAGAGGTTTTTTTAAATGGTATCAAACGCAATATTTCTTCCTGTTATGAGTCTGGTGACAATAACGGGTTTAGTGTGGCTCTACATGTACGTCCTTCGACTTCCCTATTTACACGCGCTTAAAATTGACCTACAGACCATAGACACGGCTGAAAAAATGATGAACGCCATGAACGACCGCGTTAATTATCCAGCCCATAACTTAAATAATTTAACTGAGTTACCCGTTCTTTTTTATGTGACCTGCATTGTAGCTCACCTTAGTCAAACAGTTGACCAAAGCATTCTCGTAGGGGCTTGGCTTTATGTTGTTTTTCGCGCGGCACACAGTCTTATACACTGTACCTATAACAACGTTAAACAGCGTTTTATTGCCTACCTTTTGAGCTGTATTACACTTTGGTTTTTAGTGGGTAAAACGCTTTTAAACGTGATATGAAGAAAATGACTTGGCAACTCTATCGCCCCCAGAACCCTCTAGAATTCAAACGGAGAAGACGGTCTGGGCACTTTATTAAAAATCACGTCGTCGCTAGTATTGGTTATAGCTCCGTATACCTTCATCAATATTTTGGATAATCAATGAAACAACAAATCGGTACTATCAAGGAACTCTGGCGCTATCCAGTTAAGTCGATGGTGGGAGAGCAGGTTAACCATGGCAGGGTTGAAACTTTCGGGCTTTTAGGAGACCGAGGCTGGGCTATTCGAGATGAGAGTGAAGGCGAGCTTACCGTTGTACGCAAGATGCCTAAACTCTTGTTGTGTGAAGCACATTATGAAGAAGAACCCGTCGCTGAACCGCTTCCTCAGGTGCTCATTCAGCTACCAAATGGTACGCAAATTAACAGTGCCGATCCTCATGTAAATGATAAGTTGTCTGACGCTTTGCAGAAAAACGTTAGTCTTTGGCCGTTGCAACCCAAACGTAATTGGAAACATTATCGATTGGCAGGAGTTAGTGGCGCCAAGGCCATGAAAAAACAGTTTGCTTCCAAAGAACTACCAGATATGTCATCTTTTTCGTGGCGAATACTGACTGAACTTTCTGTTTTCGCGACGCCTCTGGGGCGTTACTATGATTGCTACCCGCTACATATACTGACTACTGGCGCATTGAAAAAACTAGAGGAAATCGAACCACTAGGTGACTTTTGCGTGCAGCGATTCAGACCAAATATAGTGATTGAGACTGAAAACGATAATGCAGAGTTTGAGGAGTTTGGCTGGCTCGGAGGAGAGCTATCTATTGGCGATACAGTGATTCGTTGTGAAACGCGCACGGTACGTTGTTCGATGCCATCCCAACCACAGTCGAATATAAAGAAAGACGGTAAAGTGATGCGTACGGTAAATAAGCATGTTAAGCGTCATATGGGCATTAATGCCTCAGTGGTTCGAGTGGGTGATATCAATGTGGGCGACAAGGTAATATGGACACCAGCGTCTAACAATAGGCTACAAAAAATCGTTAACCCAGTGCTCGGTAGTATTAAAACCAAGATGATTCATACCATGCTGAAAGGTGTTGATAAATTGCCGCTGTGATAATTGGACAAACCTAACAAAGCACCATATCCTCAGGCAGAATAATTCTGCATAACGGTGCTTTTCGATTAAATGACTCATTTACCCTCTCCCTTTGGCGTTGATTTCCCTCTCAATTCAAGTGAGCAACAGGAATTAACGCCCTACATAACACCAAAGTCATTTAAGAAAAACGATACTATTTTCCCTCAAGGAAAAACATGCAACGAGCTATTCATTATGCACAAAGGTCTTGTGCGATGCTTCTATATTTTAGAAGACAAGGACGTCAACTTAAGACTGCTCTGCGACCAAAGTGCAGTATTGGCTTATTCCAGTTTTATTAAACAGACCCCCTCTGTCGAGAGTATTCAATGCTTGCAAGATTGTGAAGGATTCATGCTCTCTTTAGGTCATATTAAAACCTTGCGCCGTCAATTGCCTATTATTACAGAGTATGAACGTATTATGGCTGAGCAACATTATCTAGCGATGGAAAGACGCCTACATACCATTCAATATAAATCCGCAGAACAACGTTATCACCACTTCATTAAAGAAATGCCGAAAAAAATAGTGACTGAAACCCCTGCGCATCATATTGCTGCTTATCTCGGCATTACACCTGAATCTTTTAGTCGAGTAAAAAGAAAGCTTTATATTTAACAGAACTGCGCGAAATTCTAATCCTAATACCCCATAACTGCGCCTGTTAGTTGTCGCAACATGAAAGCTAAACCCATTTCATCATAACCATGCCAATCGCTGTAATCTCGTTTTATCATTTTCTTAGTGTCCCCCATAACCTGCCGAAACCACTCGCCGTCAGCCTCGTTAGGTTGACCATATTGTTCAAATTTGTCTAAAATTATCGCTCGTGTATCTTTGAATAACTCAAGTGTTCCAGTCACACATGATTTATCACCATTGTTAAAGTGACTCGATATAAACCGATCAAAATTCAGCTTTGCCGCCTCTTCTAATGCATGAATTTGGCCGTAATGATTGTAATCTGGATAACCGAAAGGAAAGAACGTCTGACAAAGCGCTAAATCAGGTCCATACAGTAATTTATCTTCTGGGAAATAAAACCCATATAGATGTTCAGCATGAGCGTGTTCGAAATCAATAAGTTCTATCTCATGGTCACCGAACCTTAGCGATTGACTACCACTGATATAGTGCGTTGGTTTTAGCGTTTTGGTACCCGGATAGTGATCAAAATGCCAGCGCGTATTCTCATGCGCAATAACCTTCTCAGGGTGGAGCTCATAACCACCACTCGCGTGATCTAGATGATGATGAGAGTAAATTAGATGTGACACCGTTTTTTTAGGAAACTTTTGATTAAGAATTTTCTTTAAATCTCTCGCCATTTTTTCATTAAACGAATCAACGACAACAAGCCCTTCACTGGTATCGACAATCAGTGAACGGTCTAGACCGTGCTGAAAAGCATAAAGTCCATTGCCCAGTTCCTCAAATTTTTGTCCTTGTGCAGACGGTGCTGAAAAATATTTGTCAGCCTGAACAGACATCAAAAAAATAGTTATGTCTTCACAAGCAGTCAGCAACGTGACTAAACTGAAAATCAAAAAAATGCCAAATGATTTACGTAAGATATACTTCATCTCTTGTTCCTTTTTGTATTGATAGATGTATACAAATTAAAATAGGTAGCCTGTCACCACTAAAGCGCTCAAAGAACAGTATATAAAGCGAAGCAGTGACCCATTGCCACCATTTGTTAGTTAGGTGTAGCTAGGCTAATTGGTACGACCTTTTTTGTTTTAGCGAGATAAATAACCCACGCACCGAGAACAATATCTATTGCGGCACAAAATGCTGGCCACCATACTGGCACGCCAGAATTGGTGATAATATAGCCATGCAATAAATCAAATACACCATGCATTAAAATCCCCAACCCTAGCAGTATCGGCCAACGCAATGCGCCTGCGATAGCTATAATTGAGAAAACTGAAGCCGCGATAATTTCAGGGATAATCGCTTCGTTCGCAATAAAAGCAAACAGTACGTAATAAGTGGCAATGACAATTAATACGACCGCATAGTAGCTGCGATCCCGGTCGAAGTTTGTGATTCTTGCTAAGAACGCCATCACGACTGCCAATATAACGCCGATGATAATCGGTAACATATGAATTTCTCCGGTTATAGCTGATAAATAAAATCTTATGGAATCAAGTATCTTTACATCAAAAAATCATTCATATATTGATTCACTTCTTTAGGGCAATCTTGTTGCGTCCAATGGCTACAGTTCGGCAAAAACTTAAGATCTAGATTTTTTACGTACCGCTCGGTTCCTCGGGTTGAATCTTTCCCCGTATACCCATCTTTTTCACCCCAGAGCATGAGCGTAGGAACCTGAATTATCGGCATCGCATCTTTCTTCATCATTTCAGCAGGTAAATTTCGATAATAATTCAGCATGGCCGTCAAAGCACCAGGCGTTGCCGCGTTTTCCTTGTATTTGTTCAAATCCTCTTCAGGAAACGCCTCTGTATTTACCGCACTTCTAAACTGATCTGTAATCCACTTAAAATCATTTGCTTTAAGATACGCCTCTGAAAACTTAGGCAATTGAAACATCCAAATGTACCAACTCCTAAGTACTTGTTTAAAGGTTAGATTTTCCATGTAACATTTTGGATGCGGAACGTTCATAACAATCAATTTTTCAATACATGCTTCGGCATTCATCGCGACATACCATGCGACAATAGCGCCCCAGTCATGTCCTACCAACACGCACTTTTCGTACCCGAGCGCACTCACTACTTCTTTAACGTCTTTGACTAAAACATCAATCGTATAATTTTCTTTTCCTTGCGGACGATCCGTTTGACCATAGCCCCGCATGTCAAGCGCAACGACTTTATAGTTTTTCGAAAATTCAGAAATCTGGTGCCGCCAGCTATACCAGTACTCAGGAAACCCATGAAGGAACAACATCAAAGGCCCATCACCTTCTGTCACATAGTGAAACTGAATCCCATTCGCTTGTATTTTTTCGTGCGTCCATGAAACCTTAGGCTTTGTCGTCATTTTTTACCTCTTTTAAGCTGGAAACTCGCAGAAACGTTTGCGGACCAAAACTTGATGAGCAGCCAGCTTATGAAATACCCCTATCTTCGACAAACGAATTATTTTAATCTTGGAGTAAGTAATACTTATCTATAACAAATAAAAGGGGATATCAATTGCTTTACTTTATTGAATATAATGTAATCTTTTATACTTTGATTAAAAGTTAGGTGTAATATCACTAATGTATAGAGACTTACCTCCCATTCACTTATTAATCGCATTTGAAGCAGCGGCACAACAACACAGCTTTAAATTGGCTGCACAGGTCTTATGCATAACCCCTTCTGCGGTCAGCCAGCAAATAAAGCAACTTGAACAACATTTGAATATGACACTATTCAAGCGTTTGACCCGCCGAGTGGAATTAAGCGAATACGGTAAAGCTTATTTACGCGTCGCTGAACAAACCTTAACAACCTATCGAAATTGTCACGATAGTTTTCTATACCAAGTATCAAATCCTATTTTACGTATAAGTATGATTCCATTTGTTGCCCATGAAATCGTTATTCCAGCACTACATGAATTTACGTCCCTGCATCCCAACATTGAATTTCGCATAGAAACGAGTATGTCCCTCATCGACTTTGAACGTGAACCCGTAGATGCCGCTATTAGGTTTGGCGATGGGGATTGGCCTGACCTTGAGGTTCACACAATTTCACCGTGCTATTGCGCATTGGTGGCCTCGCCTCAATATATCGCGAATAACCCTATTGATAATATTAGAGAGCTCACTGGCCATACCTTGATTTATATGCAAGGAAGTATGAATGATTGGCAGCGCACTACTGAATTCCTTAATGGCAGTACAGTTGAGCACAATGCAAGATTAGTCATGGATAGCTATCTTTCAGCTATGAGAGCTGCGGAACAGGGGCTAGGGATTGCAATTGGGCAATTTCCATTAATTTCAACATGGCTGGAGACTGGCCGATTGGTAACACTTAACCAGCCCGTAATGATCCCCGATCAATATTATTTTGTATTCAGAAAAACCTCTGTTAAAAAAGAGGTTTTACTCGACTTCTACCAGTGGTTAACAAAAAAAGTCAAAGCTGAATCTAATTAAACCAGCATCATTATATATAAGAATTCTCCATAATTATTTTTAGATTTAATTTGGAGAGGATATCCATGCCCCCCTAATTATGGATAAACCCTATCCAAGTCTCTAAAGTTAAATATTTCTAGATTTAGAAAAAGGACCGCTTTATGCTTAGGAGCTAGCGGTTTTTCGTCACTCAAATATATACCGCTTTAACTCCACTGCTAGCGCTTTGGAAGTAAACTGAAATATGAAAAAATAGGCCAATTTCGATCATATTACTAACGATTGAAAGTGAGCAAAAGCGATCATTATTCGCAGGTGTTTAAATAGCGAGCTAACAACCTAAAGCCGGCATTACTCACTACGAGTGAATCGCGAACTATCGACCTAAATCGTACATTTTAGAGGGTAACTATAAACCACCAGGTCATTAGAGTCAGTTACCCCACGCAATCTAAGCGTGACAAGAATATAATTGACACATGGGAGATTCCAAGCCCCAATAACAATTGAAGTTAAGCAATCAATTCAGGTTCTAATTATTTTTACGAACAAGTCGGACATAAAAGTTACGATCCTTGCCATAGGTATTGTTATAGCCACTAGAAAGAATCACAAACCAAGCTTGGTTTTCGTTGTTGTCATCAGTTGAGCCAGACCAATACCAATCATTCATTGTATTTGGAAAGTAGTATTTTTCGAGCGCCTTATCAGACTTACTTTTCACTAACTGTCGTAATTCATCTTTACTAGGCATACGCCAATCTGAATATCCACAAAGACCTACCTCGTTTACATCTTGAGTATATTTTTCTGTATCGCAGCGACTGTCGATTAAACAGTTGTTGCCTTCATCGACAGATCCGGGGTTGTGATCATGAGTTGAATCAAACCAGCTATATGTCCAATTTTTATCATGTAAGCCAGCATCTGCCTTTTTGACTTCCCAGACCAGCCCTTTATCATTATCTTTTACGCAACTCCATTCATGTGCATTTTGGGATAGGTGATTTCCAGCCGCATCTAGTTTGTCATACCTTTCGTCGAGCAGGTTATCGCAGTTATTGTCAATGTGATCATTTGCAATTTCGGGCACAGAAGGGTTAATACTTGCGCTAGAGTCATCACAATCTGTATTTTCCATAACGTAGCCATCTGGTTTTCCGATAGCGATCATACTGGCCATACTATCTTTACTGGCATCACCATACCCATCGCCATCAACATCTCGATACCAACTCGCTGCACCCTCATCAGTTACGCCGTTACAGTTATCATCAATTCCGTTAAGTATCTCAATTTGTGCCGGATTAATACTTTTACTCCCATCATCACAATCCGAGTTATCGGTAACATAGCCATCAGGTTTACGGGCAACAGATACCAACACATGGCGATCACCATAACTATCCTTATCTACATCTCGATACCAAGACACTGAAATTTCGTCAATAACGGGCTTAACGATAACCACCTCATCAATAACGGGCTCATCAATAACGGGCTCATCAATAACGGGCTTATCAATAACGGGCTTATCAATTACCATTTTACTAAACCCGTTTATTTCGTCTTCTTTCTCCAGAACCAGACTGTCTTCAGCTTTTTTTGAAGCAGGCTCATCATTAGAGCACCCGGTTGTTAAGATCATAAGAAAAACTAAGGTTGCTAAAAATAATTGGCTCATAATTACTCCTGATAAAAATCACTTTGGCTACTCACGGCATAATAAGCAACATAGCCATTTATGTTGCTTAGCTGAGCAGTCGTCACCATCAAACTAAAATAATCTAAGCAGGCAGCCTAAGGTTAGGCTACCCGCTTCTACCTTACTGCTACGGGTTATTACTATGCCCCGTTTCCAGTAACCGTATTTGTTTTAGTTTCAGTCGTTGTTGTCGTTGAAGAAGTCGTTTTGGGTACAGTCTTATCCAACTCAGTTTTATCTGCTCTAAGTTGGTCAAATATTGCCTGTCGTTCTGCAGCCTTTTCGGAGTCTGTTTTCGGGCTTTCAGTCTCGTCGCTGGCACTTCTAGTCGGAATATCGTCCGTCGTTTTGGCCCTTGGCGTTGAGTCTACCTCTGGCGAACTTTTTTGGTCAGGGATGTCATCGGTTGTCTTGGAGCCTGTTTTTGGTTTATTTGTTTTATTTTCACTTTTCTTAGTCCCTGAAACAGACATATTAAAAGAAACATCCGACTCTGCTGCATCAATATTCACTTCATTACCCGTGATCTGAACACTTCCATCACCTTCTATAGTTGCCTCCTGATTAACCACGTTTTCGCCTTCTATAACGACTGCGCCCCCGGATTGAATCGAAACACCAGACGATTCAACCTTGTCAGTATAAGTAGCACTACCGGCAACCGTTCCTGATTTAGTATTTGTGTTACTAGCATCGTCATCTGTTGTAGTATCACTCCCACTGAAAGAGCCACTTAAGGAATTGTTAGTTTCCGTATTTTCGGCTGCCATGAGGTTAACATCACCACCGGCGCTAAGCGTTGTAGAACCTTCAGAGCTCAACTGGGTGCCCTCTAGATTGGCATCCCCACCTGCAGAAATTGAAATACCTCCGCCAGAAGTCATCGTACCAGCCTCGGACTGAACCGAGTTTGTATCTGACACCCCACCACCAAGCGAGCCTGTTGTGGTATTTGTAGTGGTGCCTTCGCTCTCCTCCTTGCTTGCGCCCACACTGCCTTCAACATTAAAGCCACTAGACGTTTCAGTATTCTGAGCCGCAGACAAATTCACATCGCCCGCTGCTGCGATAGCAGTGTCGCCACCCGAATCGAAATTCGTGCCTTCAAAATTGGCGTCATTGCCTGCGGTAACACTAATCTCATTACCTGCAGTAATACCCCCTGCATGTGCTGTACTGCTAGCCGACTCTGATTCCGAATATCCTCCACCAACGGTAGCTGACCTTCCTCCATCACTTGAACTAAATTCAGCATTTGCTTCTATGCCTGTTGTCTGAGTCTGCTCGGTATCACGTGCCGCACTGAAATTAACATCACCATCGGCGTCAATGGCTGCATTTTCACCTGCGGTGATATTAGTCCCTTCAAAGTTAGCATCGCCCCTGCTTGTAATTGTGACATCGCCTGCAGCGTTAATACCACCTACCTGTGCTGTAGTCGATTGACTTTCCGAACCTTCATTGGCATAGCTACCAGATGCACTCCCCCCCGTATCTCCGTAAACATCAACTTGTCCTTCAGCATCAATATCATGAGAGGTAGAGCTTGTGGTATTGGTATCTCGGGCAGCTTGATATTCAAGCGAACCTGCGTCAATGTTGACATCACCGGCAGACTCAAATTGAGTACCAATCAGAGACGTTGTTTCTTCGGAACTTGAATTGATATTGCCACCTGACTTATAGCTGGTCGTTACTGCAGTAGATGAGCTGTTACTTTCTGATGAAATATCACCTTCATAGCTTCCACGAGCGCCAATACCACCACCCGAATCTGAAGTAGTACCACTAGTAGCATCAGCGCCTGATTCTGCATTTCCACTTGCGCCCACACCGACTCGCGTATCGTGACTAGACGATTCTGAGCTAGAATACGTTGAATCACTTGCGGCTATCTCTCTGATTTCGTTGGCAGACTGATCAATATTTCCAGCCGCTTCAATCTGTGTACCTTGGTCGACTATAGTGCCCTCGGCATTACGAGTAAAATCACCTCCAGAAGTAAAACTTGTTGTCTGCTGAGTAATGCTGCCTGATGTACTCGACTCATGCTCAGAGTTATGGCGAATACCGGCACTAACTTCTGCCGTCACTTCGGTACTTGCACTGGCTCCTGCTGGGGTATTGCTTACGCTCTCAAGCCCACCCACATCCGCGTTGGCATTGGCTTTAGCTTCGGCCGTTGCTTCTCCAGCAATATAAAGACCTGCCGTATGCGTTGTAGTTGAGGTTGTATGTGTATCAATGTCTTGCGCTGCCAAATTATTAATATTCTCAGCCTCTATCAGCATATCACCGCCCGACTCCACTTCAGCCCCGACAAATGTTGCGGTGTCTTCGACCTGAATATTCATATTACCGCCAGAAACCAAGCTTGAGCTGCTATTGGTCAACGAGTAATCTGTCGTTTCTGTTGTTGTTGTTCTGACACCAACAGTCGTAACGCCACCTGCACCAGCAGAAGCATCCGCACTTGCACTGGCATCCGTATCCGCCAGACTGGCTTGTGCATCAGCATTGGCATTTGCTTCGGCATTCGCTTCACCGTCATTATATATGCCGACAGAATTAGACACTGTTTCAGTTGTGCTCCACTCTTCATTACGCCCGGTAAGCATCTCCAAATTTTCAACATCGATATCGATATCCCCACCCGCGGACACGTCTGAACCTTGAATGGTCATTGTTCCGTCTGACGTGGCGGACAACCCACCCCCAACAGAAAAAGTCGAAGCCACGCTGGTATTAGAGCCTGACTCTGTCGTACTAGTCGTGATTTCAACAAGCTTTATATCTGCTGAGCCTGATGCATCCGCCTCAGCAGTGGCATTTGCCTCTGCACTGGCATTTGCACTGGCATTCGTACCACTACTTTGCGATTCGCTATCGGAATCTGAATCGGAGGATGAAGTACCTTCTTTCCCAATATTTAGATAGGTTGTGGTTTCGGTCGTTGTGGTCGATCGTTCTTCATCGAGGCCGTCCAGAATATTGATCCCATTAGTACCCTCAATATCGGCATTGCCACCGATAGCGACATCAGATCCCTGAACCGTAATCATATCTTCGGCATGAATTGCCGCATCGCCACCTACCGTCAGTGTCGAACCCACATTGGTACCGCTAAAACTATCTGTCGTGGTGGTTTCTTTTCCGTAGATCCCCCCCCCAACACCGATACCCGTCGTTGATGTCTCAGAATGGGTTGTCACGCTATCCTGGCGAGCAACTACACCGAAATCACCACCGGTTTCCACATCAAGGTCGCCACCCACATTCGCTTCACTACCGGCTATCGTAGTATCGCCACCGCTATCAATCGATAAATTGCCACCCGTTTGTAAGGTCGAACCAATATTAGTTTCTGTCGTGACGGTTGAGGAACCACTGCCACTTTTAAGAATACCAGAACTGGTTGATGTTGAGGATGTCGTTTCTCTATCAACGATGGTATCGAAGGTGATATCACCACCGGCACTCAGTGAGCCATTGCCTCCCGCAATCACTTCGGCCCCTAACACCGTAATATCCTTAGCGGCATCTAAACTAAGGTCACCCGTTGCCGTAATACTCGCCTCGCGACCAATCGTTGTTTCGTAGTGAGAATCACCACCAAAACCACTGACCGTGGTCTTGTTGATAATACTGCCTTCGGTAGACTCAATAGAGACATCACCCCCCGTTATGGTGCCACTGGTATTAACGACATCATTGGTCGATCGAATTGATAAAGATCGGGAACCGCTAATCGTACCGCCGTTGTTAGCAACAGACTCTACGTCCATTTCTACGGAATCTCCTGCAATCACGGCGCCATGAAGCGCAGCATCACGTGTTGCCGCCGACAAGTACACAACAGGCGCTAATACTCTTTGGCCTGAAACGGTGGTCTCCACCATCCATACAATATCTTGATCCAGGCTGGCTATTTGCTCTGGCGTTAACGGCTCACCAAACACAAACCCGCCCTCTTCACCTTCGGTAACCGCCTGCTCCATCATCCGCGACATCTGATCAGCTTCATTCGCATAACCGTTTAACAGATTGTTGCCCGCTTGCGCGATCAATTGCTGGCGAATCAAGTAGGCCTCATAATTTGCATCCCCAAGGCGCCGGGTAATGTCATCCGGGTTATATCCATACTGCTCTATAAAAAAATCAGACCCCGCATAAGGTGAATCCACAGAAAACAGTGGATTGGTTTCAATCAGATAATGGGAGTTTGGATCTTGATTAGGAACAAAGTAACCGCTGGGGTTCTGAGGCAGATCAATTTTGACTCCATCAAAGCTAATGGTTCCTGAAATAGCGTCAGATCCATTAACACCCGTATCAGCAGCGTCTACTT
>Ga0209707_1001320_pt1 | contig 14175 bp, 10 predicted proteins | sample EN4Hudsemesocosm_FD_184630 | JGI IMG/M metagenome (GOLD analysis project Ga0209707, IMG submission 184630) | Methane-oxidizing microbial communities from mesocosms in the Hudson Canyon - EN4B Hudson Canyon (SPAdes) (version 2) | ecosystem: Environmental > Aquatic > Marine > Cold seeps | place... | reverse complement strand
TGCTTCTTTACCTGACCTGGATAAGACTAAAATTGCTTTTGAGATCTATGATCAATCAGCCAAAAGTCAGTCACAATTACTTTATAGTAATCAAGAGGTATTAAGTTTATTCTCAGGCACTGAACAGTATGAACAATTAAATTTTCAGCAAGACTTACTTATTCCAGGTAGACACTGGAAAGTAAATGTCTTTGCACTTCAAGGCTATCAACAAAAAAGTTGGTCAACCTGGTTTGTATTATCTGGTGGTCTTATTTTTACAGCGATGTTTTCTGGGTTTTTAATGGCTTTATCAGGACGAAGTGGTTTTATTAAGCAGGCTGTTGAAGAGAAAACTAAGGATTTAGGTCAGCTTAATTATGTATTAACTAGAACAAACCAGGCTTTAGCTTCTACAAATAAAAAATTACAAGATAGTGAATATCAGTTTAGAAGGTTAGTACAGACCCAATCAGCAATAGTCTGGCGTTATGATTTAGAAGAGGAATGCTTTACCTTTGTTAGTGATGAGGCAGAAAATTTACTTGGGTATACAAATGGGCAATGGTTTGAAAAGGATTTTTGGATTAATCATATTCATAAAGATGATCGTCAGCAAGCGTTATCTTTCACGTTGAGAGCGGCATTAAACCAACAAAAATATGAGTTTGAATATCGTATGCTAACAATTTCAAACCAGATTGTGTGGGTTAAGGATATTGTTAACGTAGTCTCTAAGGATGGGGTAGCTGTTGAGTTGGTGGGGGTTATGATTGATATCAGCGTAGAGCATGAAGTGGAAGAGCAAACACGCCTGGCAGCCACAACTTTTGAAACACTTGAAGGGATAACCATTACAGACCCTGCTGCTATAGTGTTAAAAGTTAATCATGCTTTCACAGAAATTACTGGCTATAGTCAAGAGGAAGCAGTAGGTCAGCACATGAATTTCCTTAAGTCGGGGCGTCAGGATGCTTCATTTTATAGAGGCATGTGGAAACAACTGAATGAGACAGGTAAGTTTGAGGGAGAGATGTGGAATCGTAAAAAAAGTGGGGAGGTTTTTCCTGAATGGATAACCATAACTGCTGTAAAAGATAATAATGATTTTGTTACGCATTATGTTGGCGTATTTTCCGATATAACAGCAAAAAAAGTCTCAGAAGATGAAATACGTAACTTAGCTTTTTATGACCCTTTAACAAGTTTGCCAAACCGTCGTTTACTATTAGACCGAATACAGCAGCATATTATAGAGGCCAAAAGAGAACATTATTTTGGAGCCGTTATTTTTTTAGATTTAGATCGTTTTAAAATATTAAATGATTCTTTGGGGCATCATATTGGTGATGAATTACTCATACAGGTCAGTGAGCGTTTAAGCTCTGTATTAAGAGATGGCGATACTGCATCACGATTAGGAGGGGATGAATTTGTTGTTTTATTAGCTTTTCAGGGCAGTAGTGTTAAGGATGCAGCTGATAAGGCATTGCATGTTGCCGAGAAAGTTAGAGTTTTACTGAATAAACCCTATCCCTTACAAAATACTGAGCAAACATTTAGTTGTAGTCTTGGTATAGCTATTTTTCCAGAAGATAGTGACCAAGCTCAGAGTCTTCTGCAAAAAGCGGATACAGCCATGTATCTTTCAAAGGCAAGAGGTAAAAACTGTATAAATTTTTATCACCCTAGTATGCAAGAAGCTGCTGATAAGCGATTATTATTAGAAAATGATTTAAGGTTCGCTATTAATAATCAACAGTTTATTTTGTTTTATCAACCACAGGTTGATGTATCGGGTAATGTTATTAGTGCTGAGGCACTCATTCGTTGGATGCATCCTGAAAAAGGGCTTGTTTCACCTGTTGATTTTATTCCTATTGCTGAAGAAACCAGTTTAATACTGCCTATTGGTAACTGGGTGCTTAATGAAGCGTGTCGGCAACTTGGTGAATGGGCTGCATCTGGTTTTACGCTAAATTATATTTCGGTTAATGTCAGTTCACGTCAATTTAAACAGCAGGACTTTATTGAGCAGGTGAGGTCTGCAATTGATAAGCATAAAATTTCAGCAGATAAGTTAACTCTGGAATTAACAGAAAGTATTGTTGCAGATGATATTAATGATACTGTAAAGAAAATGAATGCACTTAAAGCTTTGGGTATTAAAATTTCTATTGATGACTTTGGAACGGGATACTCTTCATTGTCCTACCTGAAACAGTTACCATTAGACCAGTTAAAAATTGATCAGAGTTTTGTCAGGGATATTAATATAAATCCAGAAGATACCATTATTGTCGAGACTATCATTAATATGGCTAATAACTTAGGTTTGAATGTTATTGCCGAGGGTGTGGAAACAGAAGAGCAAGTGAGTTTTTTAAAACAGAAAGGTTGTGAAGCTTTTCAAGGATATTATTATGGGCGACCAATGCAAGTATCTGACTTTATTCTGGATAAAACTAAATAATAATCAGCGTTTGTTTAACATTGTTTGGGTCTTCATGAATTAATAGCGTTGGCGGTCTTTTATTTGTACAGGCTATTATTAGGATAAATCCAAAATAAAGTGATTTTTGTTAGAATGAACATCTTTCTCGAATATATTAAGCATCTATCTATGCTAAGACAGCTAATTTTAATCGTTATTATTTCAATTACTGCTGGTTGTGCCCAGGCTGATCCAAACTTAATTCATCATATTGAGAATGCTCAAATAGTCAATTATTCAGTTGATTATTTACATGACAAAAACAATAACATTAACTTTAATGAAGTTATAAAGGCACAATTTAGTTCGCTTTCAAAGCGGCATAGCTTTGGTACTCATTACGAAGTGATATGGTACAGAATTACTGTCACGAATCTTTCAAAGACAGACATTCATCAATATTTACATGAAAATCTTGCCTATTACAGTAAGGAAATTGAATTATATGAATCACTTGACAGTAACCGGTTTTCTGAAAAAAAATATAATTTGTGGGATAGCAACGTTGGTAGCAAGTTAACAGGGAGTACACTTGTTTATCCGCTGGATATAAAGGCCGAAAGTGAAAAAATAATCTACATTAAAAAAAAGGCTTTCACGCATCAGTTGCTTGATATAGAAATATATAATGAAAAGAATAGTATACAGGCATTAATTAATAAAAATAACATTCCAAATATAATAATATCTTGCTTGTGTTCACTTGCATTATATAACTTGATGTTGTTTTTCTTTAATAAGCAAAAGGAGTTTATTTATTATTCATTGTATTTGTTCAACTCCTCTGCAGGTCTTTTTTATTTGTATGGAACAGCATCTCACAATGCTCTTTTTTATGGGGAAAAGGTCTATTGGTTAAATGTAAGCGCCATATTGGTTTCATTGTTTTTAACTCTATTCGTGCAGGAAGTTTTTAGAACACGTGAGAAGTATAAAAATATTAATAAACTATTGAATGCTACATATGTGCTTGTGGCCATTAATATATTGATTGCATGCTTAGTCGATATGTCACTCGCTATCGATGGGGTCGGTATTGTTTTTGGTTTTTCTTTTTTTACACTGCTTTATATGGCAGTCTTTTTATACAGGAAGAAGCATCCTTTAATTAGAGTATTTATTGTTGCTTACTTTTTCTATATGTCTGGGATATCCATTACATTGTTAATGTTGATGGGGTATATTCCATACAGCTTTATTACAATGCATGCCTCGGGAATTGGAATTTTAATAGAAGCCTTCTTGTTTTCTTATTTGATAAACTTTCGTATAAAACAGTTAGAAAAAGAAGTTGTAGATCTTGTGTGTGCAGGTGAAAACCTTAAGACTCTGGCAACTCATGATGAGTTAACTAATATTTTTAATAGACGGGCATTTATTGAATATTCTATAAATGCATTTAGCATGGCTACTCGGCATGAAGAACCGATGTCAATGCTAATGATTGATCTTGATTATTTTAAGAAAGTGAATGATTGTTTTGGGCATCATGTTGGTGACACCGTTCTTGTCAGTTTCTCCAGAATTGTATCTGGTATTATTCGTGAAGAAGATGTTTTTGGGCGAATTGGAGGGGAAGAGTTTTGCGTTATTCTGCCAAAATTAAATAGAAACGATGCTCTATTAGTTGCAGAAAAAATTAGAAAGAAAATTGCCAATTATCAAATTATGTCTGGAAATTCATATATTAGACAAACAGTCAGTATTGGAGTCTCTTCAATGGTTAAAAATGACAAGAGTTATGTGGATATGCAGAGAAGAGCAGATCAAGCGCTTTATAAAGTGAAAAATACAGGCAGAAATAATATCTTATTTATGTAAAGCTATAAAATAATCAGGCATTATTATATCCAGTATTTTTCTATGCTGAGTAGCTTTACTAGATTGTAATGATGAGTAAAGGTATTTTGTCTTTGTAAAAGCCGATACTGTTTTATTTCTATTGTTTTTAATAGTCAATACGTCTAAAAAATAAATTAAGTTAGGCTACCCTAATGTTTTCTCATTTATAAATAATTGTGTGAGGGCAAGTAGGGTGGGGTTAGCGCTGGTGCCTGGAAAGGTGGTTTACGGTGTGTGTTTTGTGGTTTTGTGTTGGATAGGGTTTGTGCTAGGAGACTGGCTCTGTGAGTTAGTCAACAATGGTTAAATAGTTAATAATAAAAGAGGAAGCTTATGTTGATTTAGAAATAATCTGAGGAGGGGGGAGCTTGAAATACTGGTTTGGCCGACTGTATTATATTCTTTGCTTGTCACTTAGAATTATTTCTACGATCGGCCTACAGTATTTTGAAAGGGTCGTTTTTTATATTGCCTAATAAATATTTACTTTGATTATTTTAGATTCAATTTAGTTAAAGTAAATGTTTCTGTATAACTTTCAGGCCAGATGATTGGTAGAATACCACCAGCAACATGTGTTTCAGAATATAAGCCATTACCTAATTGTCCTTTATCATTAGAACCCAGGCCGATAACCTTGCCATCCTGTTTAATAAACATGCTATGCATGCCTGAATCCATATCTTTTATTCCTGTTAACGCAGGAGCAGCGGATAATTTATAGGACATATTAAAATCACTGCCACGTTTATGGTTGTGCCATTTGATTGTTTCAACATGATCGTCATTAAACAACACCATTGTTTGTAACATTCCAGCATAACCTTTAACCACTGCTTGAGGGTTGTTAATAGGAAGCTTTAAAGGTGACCATGTGTTAAAGTCAGTTCGACTTCCTTTTCTGCCTTCGTCCATTGCCCATACCTGACCATCAACATCAGTTAATACAGTATTGTATCTAGCTGTGCTAATAGCTTTAATAGCAGGAAGGTCTGAAATGATTTGAGGAATATCTGATTGACTGTTTCTTTTGCCTCTCCAAATATAGATATCGCCATTCGCTGATCTAGCAACTGAATGAAAAATAGCCACACTGATTTCAACAATGTTATTGGGTAAACCTTTAACTAATTCTGCTTTACCCTGGCTTGCGATATCCATTTGAAAAACAGAACCGTCAACAATAAAATAAGCATTGTGAGTATTTGCTTCAACATCAGAAACATTGCTAATAGGTAGTTGAACAGGAGGTCTAACTTTGATGTCGTTATAATCTGAACGTCTGTCAACCATCCACACAGAACCATCAGCTTGTAAGATAAATTGTCTTCCTACCGATGCAATAACTGAAACAGCATTATCAATACCGAGAGCACGAGGGGTTGCTTGTTCAATAGTGCCATTTCTACGGTTGTTTCCACGCCAGCCTGTTCCCATAGAAATAACTTCTTTGGTATCCGCTTCAATAAAGATGGTTTTACCGTAATAATCGGTATCAATGGTTTTATTGGTAGCGCTTACATTCATTGAAGCCAATAGTGTAATTGCAATGGTGATGTGTAATAAATGTTTCATGTATTAGGCCGCCTCCGCGCGACATAAAGTGACTGCCAACAAATCATAATTGTCAGACATTAAAAATAGAATATTGCGACATGAGTGTTTGTTAGAGCAACTTATAGGCCATAAATTAAAAAATAATATAAAGATAAATTAAAACAATAAGCTGTAACCTTTTTACAGCTAGGTTTTGATGAAAAGTGCTGATATTTTCCCCATAGTGTCACAGTACCCCGACAACTGATGGTTTACTATGACAAATAATGGGTTTTTAAATATTTGAGATAATTATTGGGGGAGGTCTGGTAATTAATGTTAAGATATTGATATGTATGTCTTTATTTGTAATTTTTCTACACTACTCTGTAGTAAAAACCTGTTAAAACAAACCCAAAGCTTACAGAAAGTAAAAGGTTGAGTCGTTTTAAAGCTGTAAAATTTTTAATGGCACTTAAAAATATTTAACCTATTGAAAGTAAAGTCCATTATTATTTTTCTGCAAAGTTTGATATCTGTCGTGAAATGGCAACAAAATTATTGTATTGAGTATTTAGAGTCTGAAATACTTGGGTGTTATCATTTTTTAATACAGTATTTTACAAAATTAAATTCATTCTAATTTTTTGAAATAAAAGACTTTATCTTTTGTAATAAGGGTTGTTTCTGATCCATCGTAAAGTAACATTTATGATGGGCCTTAAGTTTGTCGTAGTGAGAGTTCAGATTATTTATTTGATCAGCTAATTGTGATGCCTGAAGTTTTGCTTTATCTATTTCGAGATTAATTTCCCTATTGGCTTTTAATAGAGCAGCAGATTCTTGTAATAATGCTGCGAGTTCTTTATTAGAGTTGTCAGAAGAATTGAATTTTTTATTGTTAATTCTGGATATTTTATTTTCCAGTTCCAAGGTACGCTGAGTAATTGACTTGCCCTTATTACATAAGGCTTGGAGATAGCTCTGATGATCAGTTGCCTGAACGCCCAGGGAGCTATTGTTTTTCTTGATACTAGAAGAAAACTGTTCTGCTTGCACCAGAACTTTCTGGATAGCATGATCTTTTGCTTCCAGGTAGCTATCAATGACAGAACTAATATCTAGGAACACGGCTTTGTTTAAAGCTTGAATCATTTGTGTCATGCCAATATTATCATCGTGAAAATGATCACTAATCACTCTGTGAAACTGGTTTAACATGAAACAATAGCCACCTAGATAATGGCTAAGTGACAAACCGATACGCTCATGCGTCTGTCCAATTCGTTCAGCATTATCGAAATGGGCTTTGCCTATTTCACCGCTGAACAAAATATCAATCCAGTGCTTTCTAAGTGCTTTTCTGGTAATTAAAATACTATCTTTTGAGGGAAAAAAAGCCATAATTTCAGGGGTTTCAGCAATTTGCACCTCAAACCTATCCAATACATGGTCAATCGAAGGTTCAAGAATTGACTGGATTTTCTTCATTGTCGCCAGGGTTTCTTTATCAAAGCAAAGGAAATGTAATCTTTGTTCTATGATTTCTGTATAAGACATTTCAGGTGACCGTTAATTTAGAGGGTTTAAGTTAAAACGTTGCCTTTGCTATCAGAGGCATACAATGTTGCTTAATTGCTGTAAATAATATCAGAAATTTTTGTAAGGGTTAAAACTTACTCGAGATTATTCAAGAATTTTGCTTGTGGGTTTAGGTTTAGTATAGCTAAGCCGAATAGAGTGCAAGGTTTTTTCTTTACACTGTTTTTGTAAGGAATGTTCTAGTCAAGCGACCTATTGTCATTATTCATTTGTTAAAGGAATCAGGCGTGTTTCAATTCAGAAGAAACTTTTATGTAATGTGGTTTTCTAAAACATTACTTCAGTCAATAAAAACAGCAAGGAGTCTGGTATGAAGATATCAAAAGTTTTGTTGTTGATGGCTATTATTTTAGTGGCTGCGGTGTTTTTTATTTCTGATCTGCATCAATATTTATCTCTGGAGGTATTGAAAGCAGAACAGGCTACTATCGAATTGTATCGTCATGAGCATCCAGTGTTGGCTGTTGTTTTTTATATGCTGGTTTATATCGTCGTTACAGGGTTGTCATTGCCTGGAGCTACCTTATTAACATTGGCTGGTGGCGCTGTATTTGGTGTGTTATGGGGTACGCTGATAGTTTCCTTTGCTTCGACGATAGGTGCAACTTTTGCCTTTCTGGCAGCTCGGTTTTTATTTAGGGATACAGTCAATTCACGTTTTGCTGCACGGCTAAAATCCATCAATGAAGGGATTGATCGTGATGGTGCCTTTTACTTGTTTACCTTGCGTCTGGTACCCATTTTCCCTTTCTTTATGATTAATCTGACGATGGGCTTAACTGCATTAAGGCTATGGACGTTTTTCTGGGTCAGTCAGCTTGGTATGCTCGCGGGTACTGTTGTTTATATTAATGCAGGAACTCAACTCGCAAAAATAGATTCACTCTCAGGAATTTTGTCGCCTGCGGTATTGGGCTCATTTGTATTATTAGGTGTTTTTCCATTATTAGCTAAAAGGAGTATTGAAACGATGAAAAAGGTACAAATCTACAAACAATGGAAGAAGCCCAAACAGTTCGATAATAACTTGATTGTCATAGGGGGGGGATCAGGTGGTTTAGTGACTTCTTATATCGCTGCAGCGGTTAAAGCTAAAGTTACTTTGATTGAAAAACATAAAATGGGCGGAGATTGCTTAAATACGGGATGTGTTCCTTCAAAAGCGCTCCTGCGTTCAGCTAAACATCTATCACATATTAAACGTTCAGAAGAATTTGGTATTAAACGAGCAACGGTAGAATTTGATTTTTCTGATGTGATGGATCGTGTACATAATGTAATTAAAACAGTAGAGCCTCATGATTCAGTTGCACGTTATACCGAACTTGGAGTGGATGTTGTTGAAGGTGAAGCCAAAATCATTTCCCCTTGGGAAGTGCAGGTTAAAACTGCAGAAGGTGTTAAAACCTTAACCACGCGTTCGATTGTGATCGCCGCGGGGGCACGTCCATTTGTACCTCCGATACCTGGTCTTGATCAAGTTGAACCGTTAACATCAGATAATGTCTGGAACCTTAGGGAATTACCTAAACGCTTGCTGGTCTTGGGTGGCGGCCCAATTGGTTGTGAACTGGCGCAGAGTTTTGCTCGCTTTGGTAGCCAGGTCACTCAGGTTGAAATGCTGCCCCGTATAATGATGCGTGAAGACTCTGAAGTATCAGATGTTGTGATGGAACGGTTTAAAGAAGAAGGGGTTGATGTAAGGGTAGGGCATACGGCAAAAGAATTTATCATCGAAAACGGTGAAAAAGTCATGATTGCTGAATATGAGGGAAAAGCAGTTAAAATTCCTTTTGATGAAGTGCTGGTTGCCATTGGTCGTGCTGCAAATGTGAAGGGGTACGGTGTTGAAGAGTTAGGTATTACCTTATCATCTAGAAAAACCATTGAGATTAATGGTTTTCAAGAAACCAATTTCCCTAATATCTATGCCTGTGGTGATGTGGCAGGACCTTATCAATTTACTCATACTGCCGCACATCAGGCATGGTATGCAGCAGTTAACGCTTTATTTGGTCAGTTTAAACGGTTTAAAACAGATTATTCAGTGATTCCATGGTCAACTTTTACTGAACCTGAAGTGGCGAGAGTGGGGTTGAATGAGCAAGATGCCAAGCAGCAAAAGATTCCTTATGAAGTTGTTACCTATGGCATAGATGACCTGGATAGAGCTATTGCCGATAGTGAAGCGCATGGCTTTGTAAAAGTGTTAACTCAGCCTGGTAAGGATAAAATTTTAGGTGTCACCATTGTAGGAGAGCATGCAGGTGATTTAATTGCCGAGTTTGTTTTAGCGATGAAGCATGGTCTTGGTTTAAATAAGATTTTAGGAACTATCCATATTTATCCTACCATGGCAGAAGCTAACAAATATGTGGCAGGGGTGTGGAAAAAGAAAAATGCACCACAAGGATTGTTAAACTGGATTGCTAAATATCATAGCTGGCGCCGAGGATAATTAGATTCTGATAGCTTTAGGGTGCACTGATCAAGTCATAATTATTTTTATGACTCTGAATAAAAAATAGCTTGCTAATTTTCTACAGTTTTCTTTTGGAAGTGAGGTTTTAGCCTCGCCTGAATCGTGCGTGGCTAAAACCTCACTTCCTTTTATTAAATTATTTAGGGCTTTTTAAAGCTAATTACAACTCAGTCTGTGGTTGTTAATAGCTATAATTATTTTTAGCGCGCTAAATTCTAGGCAACTTAATCGGAGGTTCCTTAAATGATACTTTTAGTGTTAATTAATTGTAAAAGCAGATTAATTGCAAAAGCAATGATGAGTAGCAATAGCCCTAAAGCGAGGCCTAGTTCAAAGTCACCTTTGCTAGTCTCCAGTGCAATAGCAGTGGTCATGGTTCGGGTTAAACCCTGAATATTTCCCCCCAGCATCATTGCTGCACCTACCTCGCCAATGGCTCTGCCAAAACCGGTGATGACACCTGCAAGAATGGTAAAGCGTAATTCACTGAGAATAGGGATTATTTGTTGATGAGGTTTTGCACCCAGCATAATCAAAGTGCTGATGAGTCGCTGGTCAGCAGACTGTACGGCAACTAAAGTCATATTAGTGATAAGAGGGAGTATTAGGCATGTTTCGCCTATAATGACAGCTGTTTCTGTATAAAGCAGGCCAAAATCGCCTAAGGGTCCTTGGCGACTGAGTAGGCCATAGAATATAAGGCCTATCATAACGGTTGGCATAGCCATTAGGGTGTTAAGAATTTGTTGGAGCAGACGTTTACCTGGGAATGCCGAAATGGCGATGACTATACCAAGAAATATGCCAAATACTGCGGCAAATAGAGTGGCGATTAGAGAAATTTTTACTGATGTCCATACAATTTGATAAATCTCAGGATCAAATTGTATGATGAGTTGCAGGGCTGAAATGAGGGCTTCAGAAAAGTAATGCATTAAATAATAGTCGTTAAGGTTGGGTCAGAGGTTAATCTGGTGTATTAGCAGAAATATTACCTGTACGTTGCCAATGTCCTGATTTTCCCCCATCTTTTTCGACTAGTTGAACTGATTGAATAACCATGCCTCTATCGACTGCTTTACACATATCATAAATAGTTAACAGTGCAATCTGAGTGGCATTAAGGGCCTCCATTTCAACCCCGGTTTGACCCTTTGTTTTAACCGTTGTTTGACAATGAATACGATGGGTATCAGTATCGGTTGTTAAGTTTAATTCTACATGAGTAATTGGAAGCGGGTGGCAAAGGGGAATTAATTCAGCTGTTTTTTTGCTGGCCATAATGCCTGCAATCCTGGCAATGCCAAGTACATCTCCTTTTTTATGGTTACCTTGGGTAATTAACGCTAATGTTTCGGGTAGCATTTCAATAAAGCCTTCTGTGATGGCTGTGCGTTGAGTAATCGCTTTTTCTCCAACATCAACCATATGGGCTTCACCAGATTGATTAAAATGAGTCAGTTCGGTCATTATTTTGTATAGTAGAATTAATGTTTGTTGTTCTCGTGTGGAAACGAGATCGTAATGACTATTTTATAGGAACTTTTACTAATGTCGATTAAAGTCCGTTATTTTGCCAGTTTGAAAGAGTCTATAGGACGTTCTGAAGATGAATTGGTATTTGTTGATGTTATTTCCGTGGTCGATATATGGAAGAAGATTAATAATGAAGAATTGCCAAGTAATATTTTAGCGGCAGTTAATATGGAATATGTTAGCTTCGATACACTGGTCAACGATGGGGATGAAGTTGCTTTCTTCCCACCAGTCACTGGGGGCTAATGTGGAGGTTAAAATACTGACAGAACCCTTCGATCCATGGCAGGAAATTCAGCAGTTTCAGCTATCTTCTAGCGCAATGCAAGGCAAGTACGGGGCAACGAGTATTTTCGTTGGTACCATGCGAGACTTTAATGAAGGTGATGAAGTAACAGGCATGACACTGGAGCATTATCCAGGGATGACAGAAAAACAATTAGGTAAAATTATTACTGAAGCCATGCAAAAGTGGCAAGTGCTTGATGTGCTAGTTGTGCATAGAGTGGGGGATATTTTTCCTGATGATCCTATAGTATTGGTTGCAGTGTGGAGTTCTCATCGGGGTGACGCCTTTGATGTGAGTCGCTTTATTATGGAGGCGTTAAAATCCAAAGCGCCATTTTGGAAAAAAGAAATATTGCAATCCGAAGCTGTTCGGTGGGTAGATAAAAATACAGATGGTTACAAAAAATGATGGAACCATTTATCAATTACTCCTTCAAAGCAATGTTCTACTAGGTTGTGCAGTTTCTGTATGATGAAATAATAGAGGTATCATTACTGTGGATATGCTTCAGATGCAACTAAAAAAGGAAATTGTATGATTCCAATTAGAGATAATATTCCTTGTAAAACGATCCCTTATGTTAGTTGGGGAATAATGTCGATTTGCGCCTTCGTTTTTATTGCAATGAAAATGCTGCCAGATGAATCTCAGCGCCAACTCACTTATTTATATGGCATGGTGCCTGTTCGATATTCAAACCCTGACTGGTCTGCTGCATTTGGCTTGCCTTCCGATGGTTATCTGTCATTTTTAACCAGTTTGTTTTTACATGGCGGCTGGATGCATCTTATTATCAATTTGTGGTTTATGTGGATTTTTGCAAATAGCATTGAAGATAGGATGGGGCATGGCAGGTTTTTGATTTTTTATTTGTGGTGTGGCTTGTTTGCGACCTTTGTTCAATGGTATTTTGAACCAGACCTGACTGTTCCTGTTGTTGGTGCTTCAGGTGCTATTGCTGGTGTATTAGGTGCTTATTTTGTTGTTTATCCTTATGCTCGAGTTGTTATTTGGTTTCCACTACTTTTCTTGCCTATTTTCTTTGAACTTCCAGCGATCGCATTTTTAGGTTTTTGGGTCATCATACAGTTACAGAATGCAACAGCATCACTTGTTTTTGATGATATTGCATTAAATGTTGCATGGTGGGCACATCTTGGAGGCTTTATAGCAGGTGCTTTGTTGCACCCTTTGTTTGTTCGGAATATAGAAGAGTGACTATTTAAAAGTTAAAAACCTGGCTGTAATAAGATATAATACGGGAATTCAGTTTCGTTTTAAGTAAAGCTTAGGTTTGGGTCGAAGGGGATTCACAGGTTGAGCTTTTATATCATTTGTAGGAAATTCACTGTTATGAATAAAGTAAATGTTGCTTTAGTAAGGTTACTCCAGTTTGTTGTTTTTGTTATTTTTACATTCATGGTCTTGGCCTATTTTGGCGCAATGATTTTGGTACCATTGGATTTGGTTGTTTTAATTCTTAAGGTTCTGGGTGTTGTTGGTATTGGTGGGCTTATTGGTTCTGCTATTGCTATCCCGGTTGTCGCTTATTTGGGAATGATGGTTTATAAAACACCTGGTTTGGTTAAAATAATTGTAGATACAGGTCTTGATCTGGTTAATACAGGTAAAGCACGTGTTGAAGCATTTAATGACATTGCAGAAAGCATTAAAAAGTAGTTTTTTACTTTTTAGGAAAAAGGGAGTCCTTGTAAAAGGCTCCCTTTTTTTATGCCTGATAGAAAAGTAGATAACTGACTGCTCAAAGAATAGAGAAAATATATAACCATAAATCAATAGTCTATCCCCATGGGAATTATATATTAATGGTTCAAAAAGTTTTGCATCAGCTTGCATTTGTCTCTAACTTCCTCTTGATGGATGCCCACAAGGATGTCGGTAAGTAGAGCAATGTAGGAGCCATTGTCGAGGAGAATAAAAACAAGGCTTTATAGTGTTTTATCTGTGAATAGAATAAAGCAAAAACCTGTGTATAAACCTACCTGATTACGTACGAGTTTCAGCTATTTAACTACTTAGCAGCTATACGTCATCTCGGCAGGGATTGCCGAGATCCAGAACCCAAGGATGGTATCGCTATGGAAACAAGTTTATGCTATTAATTCAGATCGTACATCCCTATACACTGGGTACCAGCGATCCCTGCTGGTATGACGGGGCCAGGGGTTCGTTTAGTTGGCTGAAGCTTATGGGTATCAGCACCTTAAGCCAAGGAATGGATACCCAACTTCAATTAACAAAAACACAATATAATCAAAATGTTATATTTTTGTTACTTAGAAGCTTGCATTTGTCTCTAACTTCCTCTTGATGGATGCCCACAAGGATGTCGGTAAGTAGAGCAATGTAGGAGCCATTGTCGAGGAGAATAAAAACAAGGCTTTATAGTGTTTT
>Ga0209707_1001317_pt1 | contig 14189 bp, 7 predicted proteins | sample EN4Hudsemesocosm_FD_184630 | JGI IMG/M metagenome (GOLD analysis project Ga0209707, IMG submission 184630) | Methane-oxidizing microbial communities from mesocosms in the Hudson Canyon - EN4B Hudson Canyon (SPAdes) (version 2) | ecosystem: Environmental > Aquatic > Marine > Cold seeps | place... | reverse complement strand
GATATTAATCCCTTAAACGGTAGATCGTTAAATTGAAAGAAAGCATTTTTGAAAGATCGAATTTGTAACCGAAAACTTAATCGACTAGAATTTTTCATGAGTTAAGATTTTTATGTATCCAAAGAATGGAAAATCTTAACTTAATTTTTACATTATTTCTTTATATTCAAGTGCTTAATGCCTGACTGGTAGCAGTATTACTGGCTGACCCCATGAATTACCATGAATTATGAATTTGCCCCCGCTGTTCCTGTATCTTCTTATTGATACTGTGAGGTTGAATATTTACCTATTATGAATAAGGAAATAATTGTAAGCGGAATAGTCATTACCTATAATGCTCTGTTCCGAATGTGGTTTTAGTAGGGTGCTTTTTGAGTACATGGATAGATAATTAAGGGTTGAGGGATAGTTTATGCAAGCAAGTTACCAGCCTTTATTGGTTGTTATTTCAATTATGATCTCGATTATTAGTGCCTGTATTTCACTGGCTATTATTGATGGAGTCAATCAGCTTTCCGTTGAGCAACGCCGATTAAGAATTGTATTGGCTGGTGTCGCTTTTGCTACGGGCGTATGGTCTATGCATTTTATAGGCATGTTAGCTGTCATATTGCCTATGCCATTAGCTTATTCACCCAGCCTGACCTTGATGTCTTATATTTTTTCGATAGTAGGCTCTATACCTGCTATGGGGCTGATTAGTCTACGGCATAAGAGTAGCACGCATCAGCTGGGAGCATCGATTTTATTAGCAACAGCAATTTGCATTATGCATTACTCAGGAATGGCGTCTATGCGTATGCAGCCACCCATTCGTTATGATAGTGCATGGGTTATTATTTCAGTTCTAATTGCTTTTATTGCGGCATATGTTGGTTTAACCATTACCAGTCAGTGGCAAAAAGCCGGTGCAAAAAGTAAGTTGGTTTTTTATGCGACTGGTTGTGTGTTGGGGATAGCCGTGAGTGCAATGCACTACTCAGCGATGGCGGGTACTTATTTTAGTGCAGAGAGTGTTTCTATAGCGGTACAAGATAAGGGTTTAATGGGCGAAAATCTAGCTTATGCAGTGATAAGTGCAACCTTATTAGTTATGTTATTAGCGTTATTTTCTTCATTGCGCGCGAGCAAAGTTATCCTCTGGAAAGTATTGTTAATTGTAGGTATATCAGAGCTTACAATTATGTTGGTTTTACCTATTCTATTACCTGAAAATACGTCTAAAGTTGTTACGGCAATGCTTGATGTGGGCTTATTAGTTACTCTCATCTTGCCTATTGCCTGGCGGATAAAGGTTAATACTGAAGAGGTTTTAGCGCATAAAATATTGATGGAAAAGAACCTTGAAGCGCAAGAAGTTATTAATCGCTTATTGTCTTTGCCGTTGCATCAACTTTCGATGGATGGTTTTTTAAATCAAGCATTAAGAATTATTCAGCAGGTTTCCTGGTTAGTGACGCTTCCTCAAGGTGCTATTTTTTTAAGTAATGCACGGGAGGAAACGTTAATTATGAGAGCCCAATTTAACTTAGCCCCCGAGATTAGTCGGCAATGTGCCAAAGTTAAATACGGGCAGTGTTTATGTGGCTTAGTGGCGAGTACTAAAAAGGTTCAATACCACCAGCACATTACTGCTGAACATAGTACCGGCTTTGAAGGTATTCAGGATCATGGGCATTATAATTTGCCATTAGTAGAGGGCGAGTTATTACTAGGTGTTTTATGTTTATATCTGAAAGCAAGGCAGCATGTCTCTGTACAAGAAAAAAAATTATTATTTGGGTTTGCAACGACGATTGCTGAGCTGATTGCTCATAAACAGGCGATTGAAGAGAATCAGTTAGTGAAAACCGTCTTTGAAGCTAATTTAACAGGCTTGATGATTACTGATGCCGATAACAAATGTCTGCATGTGAATCCTGCTTTTGAACATATAACAGGGTATGACGAAGCTTCGGTTATAGGCAAGACACCAGCTATTTTAAAGTCTGATCGACATGACGATGCGTTTTATAAAGAGATGTGGGACTCTATTTTAAAAACAGGGAACTGGGAAGGCGAAATATGGAATCGGAATAAAAGTGGTTTAGTTTACCCGCAGTGGAGTAGCCTAACCGCAGTTAAAGATGAGCAAGGCAATATAAAGAATTATACCGCTTCTTTTGTAGATATTTCGCAGCGCAAAGAAGCGGAGCAACGTATCAATCAGCTTGCGTATTACGATGCGTTGACTGAGCTTCCAAATCGCAGTTTATTTTATGATAGACTTGAGCAAGCGTTGTTGTTCGCGGATAGAGATCAAACTAAAGTGGCGTTACTTTTTATTGATCTGGATCACTTTAAAGAAGTGAATGATACCTTTGGACATGATGCGGGTGATGCCTTATTACAAGGCGTTGCAAAGCGAGTGATGCTTTGTTTGAGAGCGACAGACACCTTAGCTAGGCTGGGTGGCGATGAGTTCGTGGTTATTTTACGCGAACTACAGGGCGATCAGGTATTGGAAAATGTTCGACGTGTTGTGCAGAATATGCTTGAGCAGTTATGTCTAGCGCATGAATATCATGAACACTTATTAACTGGCGGGGCGAGCATTGGTGCGGTTATTTATCCTGATAATGCGAGTAAGCGAGGGGAGTTAATACAAAAAGCAGATATTGCAATGTATGAAGCGAAAAAAGCAGGGCGCAGTACTTATTGTTTTTATTCAGATGAAATGAGTACCTGTATTCTTAAGCGTAATCGCATGGAAAATGCTTTGCGTGTAGCAATAGAGAACAATGAATTATCTATTGTGTATCAGCCCTTAATTGATTCAGAAAGTTTACAGGTTATTGGCGCTGAAGCCTTGTTGCGTTGGCATTCTAAGGAAATGGGCGACGTGCCGCCACTCGAATTTATTCCACTGGCTGAGGAATGCGGCTTAATTCAAGCGATAGGTGATTGGGTGGTCGAACAGGTTTGTTTGCAATATCAACATTGGGGGTTAGACAATCAAGTTAACAACTTGAGTTATATTGCCTTGAATGTCTCAATACATCAATTGATTCATCAGGATTTTGCCGAAAGTCTACAACGAACGTGTCATATCACCGGCGTCGATACGCAACATATAGAGTTGGAAATTACGGAGGGTGGCTTAGCGCAATATCCTAATACGATTATGCAGGTATTGCATGAGCTTAGAACCTTAGGATTTAAATTAGCCATTGATGACTTTGGTACCGATTACTCTTCTTTGTCGCGTTTAAAAGCATTTAATGTCGATTTATTAAAAATAGACCGCTCATTTGTATCCGATATGACAACCGATGAGGATAGTGCTGCGATTGTACGGGCGGTTATTGATTTGGCGGGTGCGCTGAGTTTGATTACACTGGCAGAAGGGGTGGAAACACTAGAACAATATGAATTGCTGAAACAATATGGCTGTACTCGGTTTCAAGGCTATTATTTTGGTAAGCCGACCGAACCAAAGCTCTTTGCAGAGCAATGGTTAAGCTAATTAAATTTAAAATTTTAGACGTCGGCTAAATTGCCTTTACTTTCTAGCCAGAGCTTTCTATCTTGCGAGCGTTTTTTGGCTAATAATAAATCCATCGCCTCATTGGTTGCACCATTATCTTCGATAGTCAGTTGCACTAACCGGCGGGTATCGGGGTTCATAGTGGTAACGCGTAGCTGCGAAGGGGGCTCTGCCCTAAACCTTTAAAGCGTTGTACGTTGATTTTACCTTTAATTTTTTCTGCTTTAATACGATCAAGCACGCCTTGGCGTTCATGCTCATCTAAGGCATAAAAAACTTGCTTGCCTAGAGATCAAGGGGTCGGCCAGTAATACCGCTACCAGTCATTTTAAGTATTAATAAATCAATTGGTTACGGGTTTTATACAGAATTAAAAATGAACGCGGCTGTAATAAACAATAGCTTACGGACTTTGTTTATTGAAAATTGAAGCACAAAATATAAAATATGATTGTTAAGTTATTGTTTTTAAAGTGATTGTAATATTGGAATACATGACAAATATTTGGTTTTTATTCTTATGATTCAACAGTTTAATGTGTGACGGGTAGTGACATTACTGGCTGACCCCATGAAATTAGTCAAGACCAGGGCATCCATGCACTGAAGTCCTAGACCCTATACGTTATTGATGTTTTGCGAACACCTGTGTCCAGTATGTATCGTATGAACCGCCGAATGTCTTGGCTACTGCAACTTCATTCACGGATGAATTCATGATGTTTCTGCAATGTCCAGGACTGGATAACCAGCCATCTATAACGCTTTTCGCGGTAGTATAACCAGCAGCGATATTCTCACCATAAGCTGACCATTGGTAGCCAGCTGCGGTAATACGTGAGCCGGCATTTTGATCATTCGAGCCGGTATGAGAAAAGAAATCATTATTCATCATATCTAGTGAGTGCCCCAAAGCTGCCTGGTACAATAAACTATTCCATGTCACAGCAGTTGTCGCTGGAAAAAAAGTATTTCCACAATTTCTTCCTTGGCTACGCGCCTGGTTGACAAGGTTGAGTATCTGGCTTTTTATGATTGCTTCTTCGCCCTCAGTTGGGTTACCGTCGCCGGAATCATCTGGTTCCCCCCAGTTATAATTAACTACCGCTATTCCAGATTGATAGCCAAACGCTTTCATGGTCAGGTTTTTTGTGGTTTCTCCGGTGATGCTTATGTATTCATGGCCAAGGTTGACACCATCTCCATTATAACCAGACCATTCAATTTCCATCCCTTCATAGTTTATTGAGTCCACTGTTGAACCATGTAAAAGACCATTTGGCCAGGCAACTATCGCTTTGCCGGTATCCGCATCAAAAAGCTGTATGTCAACATCTTCCTGTGACTCTAAGCTAATATTCAAGTTATTTATACCGGCGGGTATATCACCGACCTTGATTGTTGAGTTTTGTAATATTTGCTGTTGAAAAGATCCTTGCCCACTTTTAGCATCAGCACACGAAGCACCCTGCCAGGTATAGTTAACATCAGCTAAGCCTGCTTTGTAACCAAAGACTTTCATAATGAAAGTGCGGCTTGTAGGTGTTGACGGCTCTTCGCTACCAGATATTTTTATATACTCGTTTCCGGGCCCCGTGCCATCACCATTAAATCCTGACCATTCAATTAAAGTGCCATGATAGACAAAGCTTTGATAGCCATCCGCAGAAAGAATACCCGAAGGCCAATGAATAAGCTTATTACCTGTTTCTTTGTCAAAAAGCTGTATATCAATATCAACAGTAGAGGTTAAAGATATTTCTACATTTGCAACACCGATAGGCAGCTCACCTACTTCGACAACTCCATTTAATGGAATCTTCTGTTGAAATGTATCACTACCACCATTGAGTCCACTGTCATCCTGGCAAAAATTAAATGCGGCGGACGATGAGTTGGAAAAAATAATGATTGAAAAAATTATAAATCTGTATATTTTTTGCATATGGTTTCATTCCTATTAAAATTTTATAACATCCTTCTAATATCTTGAGCATTAAATCACCGGTATCACACGAATAAGCTTTCCACGACATGGAGGTTTGGTTTTGTAGTTAAAGTCTGTCTACAGAAATAGACCTGGCTTGAGGCACAAATGCCTATTCAGGTGAAAGCGATAAAATGTAAAAAATATAGACTGTATTTATTCAGCAATCATGTTTTAGCAATTTGTAGTCCACTTCTTAATAAGTTTTTAAATACAAGTATTTATATTTTTTATTGAGGATAATTTAGCAAAATTAATGCTTAGTAATTTCTGCAAGTGTCTTAACCAGCAGACAGTTGGCGAAAATGATGGAAAATAGCAACAGTGATTATTGGTTGGATGGTTTCAGATTTTATGAATTAATGGTTACAAGTGATTGAAAGAAAGTATAAAGACATAAACTAGTTGGGCAACTATTTTGTTGGTTGTTTTGTCGTGTAAGTGCTACAGAAAAATTATGAGAAGGTCTGCTAATTTTCGAGGAATTGGAAATTTAGTCTGTTTAACAGCCTCAGCTTGCTGGACGGGGTATGTTAGAGTATTCAGTAGAGGGTAAATTAACGGCGAGTCTGCATTAATATTCGAGTCTAGACATTTGTGCTACTGGTGTAAATAACTACAAAGGGAGAAGAGGTTGTATCAATAGGGGGCTTTGGAAGTGTTTTAGAAAACTTATTGTTGGTGAGCCAATAGCGTGGCAAGCAGTGTTCGAGCCGTTAATAAGTTGATTAGAAACTTTAGCAATATTACTCCTAAAATAAGACTAACTATTAAAGCTAGCCAGGTGTAATGCGTATTAATTAATAGGGTATAAATCAGCTGTTAAAGGCGCAGTTAATCGAGCCTGTAAATAATCCCATGGATCAAGCAGAAATTAAGCTGGCTGCGCCCTTGATTGCATTAGCCGTAGAAGACTCAAGTAATAATGGGTAAACCTCTAGTACATTTAATGGTCTGCTAAACAAGTACCCCTGATATAAGTTACAGTCTTTTTCTTGTAAAAATTGTAGTTGAGACTCATTTTCAACCCCCTCAGCAACTAACTGTAAATCTAAACTTTTCGCTAATGAAATAATAGCAGTACAAATAGCCGCATCTTCTTTATTAATATCGCAATAATCAATAAATGCCTTATCAATTTTTAAAGTATCAATAGGAAATTTTTTCAAATAACTCATTGATGAATAACCGGTTCCAAAATCATCAATCGCAAAACGAATGCCCTGTTTTTTGATTTTCTGCATGACTTTTATACATTGCTCAGTATTATTCGCTAACACGGTTTCAGTAATTTCAAATTCTAAGGAATTGCCTTGAATTTGATAGCGCTCTAATAATTGCTTAACTTGCTGATCAAAATTATTAACCAAAAAATCACGTCCAGAAATATTAACCGCAACATAAAAATCACAAAGTTGTTGTTGCTGCCATTCTGAAATTTGTTTACATACCGAGGCTAGTACCCATTGCGTGACATCTTCCATTAGAGTTGATTCTTCAAGAATTGGAATGAAAATAGCTGGTGAAATCAAACCCTCTTTTGGGTGATCCCAACGCAATAAAGCTTCCATACTTTGAATGCTATTATCACTACAAGACACTTTAGGTTGGTAAACCATAAAAAACTGTTCTTGCTCTAACGCTAAACGTAATTCAGACTCATAAAAGAATTTTTTATTGGCTTTTTCTTCCATTTCAGGATTAAAGAAACAAAAGGTATTACGGCCTTCAGTTTTTGCTGCATACAAAGCCATATCCGCTTGCTGCACCATTTGTTCTTGCTGGGTATTATTATGTGAACTTTGGGTAATACCAATACTAGTACGGATAGCTAATTCAGTGCCTTCATAGCTAAAAGGTGCGCTAATATCATTTAAAATATCTTCTGCTTTTTGGCAGATGGTTGATTGCTTAGCGAGATCAGGAAAAAGCATAATAAACTCATCCCCTCCCCAACGACAAATAATATCACCCTCTCTTATTACGCCACTTAGTCGCTTGGAAACTTCTTGTAAAACAGCATCTCCCGCTTTATGCCCTAAATTATCATTAATGCCTTTAAACTGATCTAAGTCTAAAAACATTAGGGTAAGTGCCGTTTCATGCCGACAAGCAAAATCTATTTCTTGCTGTAGTTTTTTAATAAAATAACTACGATTATATAAGTCCGTTAATGGGTCATGGTAGGCTAGCCTAGTCATTTTCTTCTGTATCTTGATTTGCTGGGTAATGTCTCTAATATGCAAATTAAATTCTTTTATTTGTTCATTATCAACCACCACTTTGGTAATGGTCAGTTCGGCATTAAACTCAACATCATGCATTCTGAGTAAGGTGATTTTATTATGCCGATTCAGTAACAAACTATTATCAATAGAAAAGTTTTTAATTAAGTTATTTCTGAAGTCTTGTTTCTGCTCTTCTGGCACAAAGTAATCAATAAAATTACGGCCTTTTATTCGCTGATGGCTATATCCAAAACACTTTTCTGCTGCGGGGTTAAAGTCGCTAATAATGCCATGTTTGTTAATACTAATAATACAATCTAATGCGGTTGACAGGATTGCATCCCTTCTCGATTCACTGGTTTTAAAGGAGCTAATCGCTTGCTCCCTTTGGTTGATCTCTTCATTGACACGTGAAAGCACATGATTATATTGTGATGCTATTTGTCCAGCTTCGGTAAAAGGCTCTACATACACTGATTGTGAAAAATCACCTTTTTCACTATGGTTAGACATTTCATTAAACAACTCCAGTGTTTCTGTTGTTGCTCCGTGCTCAGATATATTTAAGCCTAATAGTTCATCACTAGAGTTAACTCTTAAAGGATAATAAATATTAACCAGCTTTAAGCACAAATAACTCATCGTAAATGAATATAAACCTATGCTGACTATTCCTATCAACTGAATAGATAATTGCTGTGAAAAATTTAACCCTGTCTGCCAATTGTTGGCATCAGAAAAAATCACTAATGCAATCGTACCCCAAATACCACAAAATAAATGCACAGGAATCACACTAATTGCATCGTCAATCTTATATTTTGCTAGTAATTTTTCACCTAACACTACCAAAATACCAGCAACACAGGCAATACCAACTGTCGTTAAAGGCATGACTAAATGACACCCGGCTGTAATTGCAACCAAACCACCAAGAACACCATTGATTGCAGCTAGCACATCAATAGTTTGAGTAAATTTATACTGTACGACAATAGCACTTAAGCCACCAAATGCAGCAGCTAAACACGTATTAACTATAATAAGCGGGATATCCTCACTTACCGATAAAGTACTACCTGCGTTAAATCCAAACCATCCAAACCAAAGTAAAATAACCCCCAGAACAGAAAACGTCAGGTTACTACCCTGTATTTTTCTCGCGCCACCATCAAAACGCCCTGTGCGCGGGCCAATAATAATAACCGCTGCTAAAGCAACCCACCCCCCCACAGAATGTACGACTGTTGAGCCAGCAAAATCAATAAATCCTGCTTTACCAAGCCAGCCGGTAAGTTCGTCATCTAATAATCCAGACCAAGCCCAATGGCCAATAATGGGGTAAATTAAAACGGAGGTAATCGCGGATACCATCATGTAACCGCTAAAATTCATACGCTCTGCAACAGCGCCAGAAATAATGGTAATCGCAGTCCCACAAAACATCATTTGAAACACAAAAAAAGCTAATGTTTTTGGAGAAAAACTACCATCAAAGAAAAAGTGATCACTACCAATAAAGCCATTGATAGAGCTACCAAACATAATGCCGTAGCCAACCGCCCAGAAAAATGCACTACTAAGACACAAATCCATTAAGTTTTTAATGGCTACATTAATACTGTTCTTGCTTCTTACCATTCCCGTTTCTAAACACGTAAAGCCGGCTTGCATTAATAAAACAAATGCCGAAGCAATAATAATCCAGAGTATATCTTGCATATAGGGAACGTTATTGATTAAGTGAACAAGGTTTAAAGTCTACACTAAAATAAATAATAAGCATTTCTAAGAAATTCTATGTCTTAATTATGTTAGCTAAAAAATTAGTCAAATAAAGGCGAATAGTAATCAACTTAAACTATAAAATCACTACTTACCTTTGCCACTTTATTAGTTCATTCTAGCTGAAGACTAGCATAATGTTCTGCTAAACAAATTCAGTGCTAGTTGATAACCCAATATTGCTGTTTGTGGGTCATAACGCTCACCTTCATCACGCATAAAAGTATGCTGTACATTAAACGCATGCCAAGTGAAAGTAATATCTGTTGCGCTTAATTTTTGGTAGATAGCCGCACGGCCTTTCTCTGAAGCATGTGTATCTTGTTTGCCCCAAATCTTTGTAGTTCATCAGTAATATCGTGCAAACGCTCCATGCTGTGTTGACCCGCACTATTTGGAATGACTTGCGTATGTAAATCAGTTGCATAAAAACAAGCTGAATATTAAGGGGCTGCCAGCTTGATTTAACTTGTTTTACTTAATGTTTTAATCTGTAAGGCGGGTGCGTAGGTTGGATTGCGTTCTTTGCGCTTCGCTAGATAAGCTAACTGAACCTACGCCTTACTATTTTTAGGTGTCCCATGTTAAGCAGCGCACACATCAAATAAAGAACATAACATAACAAGAGCTAGCAATAATCACTGCACTGATCACGCTGATTTTATGCATTAAAGGTTTTTCTCGCCAGCAATATAAAAAACTCGATTTTTTACGGTGTATAAACAGACGGTAGTTGCGCCACTGTTTTATGAAAAGCGGCGGTATCGTGCGTATAAAGACATATAATCCCGATAAACCCAAGCCGATGATGATATAAAAAACAATGGTTTGCGTATCATGTACATTGGTATGGAAAAGAAATTCAACTAGATGATCTAGGTTGTACTCAATAAGTTCAAACAGTAAATGTATTGCTTCTATAAAATTTTCAATAAAAAAGTCAAATAGTCCTATAAGAAAATCAAAAATTACATCAGGAAACCCTATTACTGTAACAAGAAAAGCGGCTAATAAACTAGTTAGCGTTAATTGTTGCTTGCGTTTTTTGTTGACGTATTTATGCAGTAATTCAGTGTCTTCTTCTTTGATATTTACAAAGCAAACGCCTACTAAATAAGGGTAGCGGTCTTTCTCGAAGGGGTTGCTAGGCTTGCAATAGATAACCTTACAACTTACTGTGATGGCCGTTATGCTGGGTAAAAGTCGTATTCTGAGTGTTAAACAGTCGTCAGTTTTTAATGCTTCTTTACAGGTAAAAGAAATACCGCTGGCACTGATATTAACATTTAACGCATCATTTTCATGGTTTTTTGGCTCTGGTAATGATTGGTCGGCTATAGGTTTTATAGGGTCAGCATTTTCAGTGACTGGTAAAAATTCAGGTGCTTTTGTCAGGTCAACATTAGTTCCACTTTCTGTCCCACTGCTTATCTTCTGGTAAAACAGCTCAACTGGCTGATATATACGGAGCGCACGTCTACGACTTAAAGATTTGTTTTTTAGGTTGACTATATCCATATAGGGCTGCTCTTTTGTTTAAGTTAAGTTAGTAACTGGTGTTATGTTGTTTTTACTATTATTGATTATGAGGGCATTTGTGGGAGGGGCTTTTAGCTGCGATTTTATACAAGTCACGGCTAAAATTCCTTCCCAAAATCACTCTTATTTTATCGTTTAATGTAGCTTAATACGTGAATAAATCGAGCGTCTAAACAAATTAGATAGCGTTAGCATGGTGGTTTTAAAGTAACCGTGTAAAGCAATCTGATGCATTTTGTACAGAGATAAATACACGATACGCGCAATAAAACCACCGATGCTGACAGTGCCCATTAAGTTGCCCATCAAATTACCAACAGTGGAGTATTTACCTAAGGAAACTAATGAGCCGTAATCTTGATAAATATAATCTACAGCTGGTTTATTGTATTGACGATTAACCAGCGTTTTATATAAGGTTGAAGCTTGTTGGTGTGCGGCTTGAGCGCGCGGCGGTACATTTTCAGTATGACCAGGCCAAGGACAGGCCGCGCAATCGCCCATAGCAAAAATATTTTCATCATTGGTTTGCAGTGTTTGGCTTACGACTAATTGATTGATGCGATTAACTTCTAAGTCATCCAAATTTTGAAACCAGTCAGGTGCTTTGATACCTGCTGCCCACACTTTTAAATCAGCACGAATGATTTCGCCATCATGTGTTTCAATCGATTTATCTGTTACTTTTACCACACGACGACCTAGCTTTAAGTCTATGCCTAATTTAGTTAGTTGCTGTTGTGTTGCGATAGCAAGACGCGTAGGTAGAGCGGGTAGTAATTGTGTGGCAGCTTCAATAATAGTGATGTCAACTTCGTCAGTGCCTTCAAGTCCGTAGATGGCTAACATATTGGTGACTTCATGCAGTTGCGCTGATAACTCTACCCCAGTAGCTCCTGCACCAACGATAGCAATGGAGAGCCTTTCATCAGTTTCACGTTTTTGGATAGCGTGCGTTTTTATATAGGCTTCAACTAAGCTTTTTTGAAATTTAAATGCTTCAGTAATGGTGTCGATAAACATGCAGTGTTGATCGACACCGTCTATATTAAAGGTATTGCTCACGCTACCGACGGACATGACTAAGGTGTTATAGGAGAAAGTACGCTGTGGAATAAGTTCTTCGCCTGCATCATTATAAGTTGGGCTGACATAGATTTCTTTGGCCTCCCGGTTAAGTCCTTGCATTTTTCCTAGGCGGAAGCGGAAGTAATTGCGATGCGCTTGCGCTAAATATTCAACTTCCTCAGAAGCATCTAAAGTGCCTGCTGCGACTTCATGTAATAAGGGTTTCCAAATATGAGTGTGTGAGGCATCGAGTAAAACAATTTCAGCTATGCCTGGTTTGCCTAGTTTTTTGCCTAAGCTAGTGGCTAATTCTAAGCCAGCTGCACCACCGCCGACGATAAGGATTCTGTGCATGGGTTTACTGTTATTCATCTCAATACTTCCTCATAAATGTTATTGTTTTTATGACTAAACTATACCTTATTTTTGCCTATGAATAGAGAGTAATTATATCGGCAAAGGAGCGGGGTCAGCGTATAATAGCTAAAAATTACGTAAAATTTATATAAGGCGAGTAAGTTATGTATCGTTCCTTTTTGTTGTGTTTAGTCTTGTTTTCTAGCTCAGTTTTGGCTGAGCAAGAGTCGGTTGCAGTTTCTCCAATAGAGGAGGCGATTCCAGGAGGTGGTTTGCCAGTGCCTGAAATGCCGATGCCTATAGAAGATGGTGAGCCAATGGACGCGGATATTACGATTACTCGAAAAGGTAAGAAAACGATTCATGAGTATAGTGTTAATGGCAAAATCTATAAAATAAAAATAATTCCTGATGTCGGGCCTGCTTATTACTTTATTGATCCTGATGGCGATGGGGAAATGGAAGAAGTAACAGCCAGCGATTTAGATGATAAATTGAAAATTAACCAATGGTCTATTTTTAGTTGGTAAGCATTGTCAGTTTATACCTCACTTAGTCAGGCTCAAATTGAGCAGTTTATTGGTTCTTATGGAGTTACTTCACTTAAGCAGTTCTCGGGTATTAGTGCAGGGATAGAAAATACCAATTATTTATTAAAGACAGCACAAGGCGACTTTGTCTTAACTGTGTATGAACACTTTAAGGCACATGAGGTCAGTGATTATTTACACTTAATGCAGCAGTTAAGCGAGACTGCAGATTATTACCCTTGTCCGCTGGTCGATTCTAAGCAACAAAATTTGAGCGTTTTGTCTAACAAACCCGCCGCTTTATTTAAGTGTTTGCCGGGCGAGTCTGTTGCTATTGCTACGTTTAAACAATGTCAATCGATTGCAGCGGCTTTGGCGCGTTTACACCTAAGTAGCCCAGCCATACAGTTTACTAAGAAAAACCCTCGATCTCTTACTGATTTACAGATCAGTGCGCAGCAACTCGCGCAGCATTTATCTGTACAAGATTTAGCTCTATTGACAAACGAGCTAGCTTATCAATTTAATCAAGAGACAGTTCATTTAGCCCAAGGCATTATTCATGCTGATTTATTTAAAGATAATGTCTTATTTGTGGGCGATGCCGTGACTGGGCTATTGGATTTGTATGCGGCCTGCTGTGATTGTTTTATTTTGGATGTGGCTGTTGCTTTGAATGATTGGTGTATTAATGAACAGGGCGTTTTTGAGCAAGAAAAACAACAAGCTTTTTTGCAATCCTATCAATCAGTACGTCGTTTTTCGGTGGTAGAAGAACAGATGTTACCTGTATTTTTAAGGCGTGCTAGTTTACGTTTTTGGTTGTCTCGTTTGGAGCATCGATTTAACCAAAGAGCAGGGGAGATCACTCAAGATAAAGATCCGGATGAGTTTAAACTGCTGTTGATAAGGCATAGAGATGCAGTATAACCTTATGAAATATAAGCTTGTATTTGCAGGCTAATAATACATTTTGCGTGTTACAATCAAAACCAGTTGTATCAAATAATAATTATAAAGAGGAGTTCACAATGAAATTGAAACAGGGCTTATTAGCAGGCGCGGTACTTTTATTTTCAGTTGCTGCAAATGCTGAAGTTAAATTAGAAAATGATTCTAAAATTTTAGGTAAATGGAACTTGTATGCTGAGGCGATAGGGTTAGAG
>Ga0209707_1001316_pt1 | contig 14206 bp, 12 predicted proteins | sample EN4Hudsemesocosm_FD_184630 | JGI IMG/M metagenome (GOLD analysis project Ga0209707, IMG submission 184630) | Methane-oxidizing microbial communities from mesocosms in the Hudson Canyon - EN4B Hudson Canyon (SPAdes) (version 2) | ecosystem: Environmental > Aquatic > Marine > Cold seeps | place... | reverse complement strand
GACCATTCATTAAATCGCTTGTAAATAGCATTCCATTTACCAAAGGTATCAGGTAAGTCTCGCCATGGACAGCCCACGCGCAACCGATAAAAAATTCCTTCTATTGTTTGGCGAAGGAGTGGTTTGTCATAGATGCCCAGATCCAACATGACAGTTTTTAGTTTTAGCCATAACTCATCAGTAAACATTTCTCGCGGCATAATTAGTTTATTTTTGTCAGAACATAAACTAAGAATATAGATTTATCTTTTAATTTCAACGGCTGATGACGAAACGGCAACAGACCCTAAGCTTATAGCAACTCAATAGTTTTATATTTAAAGCTCATATAACATTAAGAAACACCGTCATTCCTGCATGCTACCCAGTCAAGCGTAGGTTCAAGCCTTAGCAGGAATCTATCATAATCACATCGGGTATTTATTTTCCATTCGTAAGATTAAAACCTTCGACCTTCAGGCGAACAGATTTATCTCTTATCGATGTCGCAAGTACCAGAGTTTGGTGGGTCGTATGACTTGTGAGTGTTGAGCTAACAAGGGCAACGCCCGTACAACTGTAGGGGCGCCCCTCGTAGGTACCCGCAAATCACAATGTAAACAACCCCTTGTTTCTAGTTTTTGTGCGAATTGAGGGCAACCACAAGGGATTGCCCGTACAGCTGTAGAGGTGCCCCTTGTGGGTCAATGCTGTTGACTTAAGCCCTCTCTTGTTGGAGAGGGTTGGGTGAGGAGAATAAAATCATGCCTTTATAACGCCCCTCATCCCAACCTTCTTCCTTTGGAGAAGGAGCTTATTCTTAAGTCAACAGCATTGCCCTTGTGGGTACCCGCAAATTATAGTGATGAATGAGTTGGGTTGTTTGCGAGAATTGAGGTCGTCAGCTTACAACGTAAATGTAAATAGATAGGAAAACAAGGCTATTTGCCCTGTATCCATTAGCTAACACCTTGTACCAAAGTACAATAACAACTGAGTATGCGTTATTGCTATAATCACATAAAATCATTACACTCACCCTCGAGGAAAAGTCATGAAAATAAAATTAATTCCCCTACTTTTAGGTCTTGGTCTAACCACCAGCCTTTCAGCCGCCACAGAACGCATGTGTTTTGGTCAGGTACCTATAGAAGCCAGCACAAGCCTAGTTGCAAAAATAACCATTGCAGAAAATGAATTTTTTGCAACTGAGAAATGTAAACGTCTTTTTTCTTACTATGAAAAGCATGTTGATTTTACCAAAGCCGAATGTGAGGCAAACAAAGAGCAACTTTCCCTAGATAAGGGCTACGCACCTTTTGGCGTGTTCTTACGAGGTACCGATTCAACAAGCAAAGATAATATCGCGTCTTACGACTGGGAAATTAAAAATATTGCCACTAATGAAATTTTAACAACTTACAATGCATTCAATGCTGCTTATGTATTTGACGAGCCCGGTGAATATAGCGCAATTTTAACCATTACCAGTAAAGATGGCACCACAAGTACCGACACACAAAACATTACAGTTTGGGCACGTGATGGTAAAGATTACTTTGTAAATAGTACCATAGGTGATGATAGATATAACGGCCTAGCACAAGCGCCTGATAATAATTGTGATGCAAATACTGCAACAATAGGTTCTTGTTCAGGCCCTTGGAAAACAGCTACTCGAGCATTTGGCGAATTCAGTCCATATAATGTAACAAACTTTCCAAATGGAAAATATACAACTGATGGAATTTGCTTAGAATCAGAAGTTTCTAACATTGTTAGATATAACCAAGGGAACTTTAAGATTTTTAGAGACTCAACTTTTCTAGAATCAGAAGCTCTCAAAGATATAAATGGGAATTTTTTACCCGCTCTCCCAACCAATATATGCAAAACACTGGTAAGTACCAGAGATACCATATTAAGACCAGGAGACCAGGTTTTATTTAACAAAAATCAAACATTCGAAATAGAAACAGGGCTAAATACCATTACGCCTTACGAAGCAATAAATAATGGAGTTTCTTACCATTACGAAGCATTGAAAACAAGTCCAATTGCTAATTTTTGGCACTGGTCAAAAGCTATTGGCGTACACTTTGGTAATTATGGCCAAGGAACTAACCCTATCATCAAAAATATTGGTAAATCTTCAAGCACACTTCTTAAAATGGGGGGAGTAGGCACTTTGCATTTCAGCATGTCTGATTTAAACTTTGAACTAAAATCAAATATACAAAATGAAATTCAAGATAGAGCTATATTCATTAACATATCAGGCTCAAATCCAATTAATACAATATTCAAAGGAATAAATGTAAAAGAAATGCATCAAGGCATACTTGCACAAACCAGTAATGATAAAACCCAAAATGCCCAAGGTTTATTTATTATTAATTCAGAATTCTATGACTCAAAACTTGTTCAACTATTTACAAGTAATAGCTATAATGACGTTGCTATATTAAATAACATTTTTGACTATTCAGAAAATCATCTAATCTATTCAAGCATTAGTCATGGACTAGTTTATAAAAACGTACTAAGCAGACCCGCATTTGGGCGTACTGCGTTCAGATTAGCCGGAGGTACTTTTGATAATGCTGACCACGATGTATGGATATCTGATAACAAGATGTCAGGGTGGGTTGACCCTCGCACTAAAGCTACTACAGGTTCCAATGCCTTTGCCGATGGAAGTCGCTACAACTTCTCACTCGTAAATCTCAGCACAAATACTACCAAAGATAAAGCTATGCATGACATTGTATTTACTAGAAATACGGTTTTGGATGCAGAAAACTTACTCATAATTAGCGTAGCAGAAAACATACATGTTAATCATAATCGTTTCGAAACTCATGACTCTTCACGTACTGCCAGACTTTACCTGAGTGGAAGTATGTCAAGCCGCCCATTAAACAATATCAATATAAATAATAATGAATTCATTGAACATAGCTTATTTATCAAAAGCGGCGATCATAGTGCAGGAGTGATTCAATTATCAAATTATTACCAAATAAAATGTAACGACCAATTCAACCATAAGAACATTAATATAAAAAGCAACACCTTTTATTTACCACACGACCAAAGACGAGTTTTTACTTTTAGCCCACTGACCCAGGGGAATGACCTAAATAACAGCCCACTTCCTGACTTAACATTAGACCAAGCTGAAATGTTTGTAAAAAATGAAATCACGGTTAGTCAAAATAAAATAATTTCACCCAACGAATCATTACCAACAATTCAAATCGGCGGTAATCATACATCTATAAACCCTGACCCTAGTACATCATCAGTTAATTGGTCTGAATTTTACTCAGGGTCTGACTTTAGACTCTATAATTCAGTTAGCCTTCTATCTAATAATATTGGCATAAACCCTTCATGGATCGACATAAGTACAACAAGTATTGAACAAGCCATACTTGCTTCTACTACAGCTTCAGCTCCTCCACTCGAGTTAACCTGGGATGACCTGATTGCCTATGCCCAAGAAAATAAGATCACTCCTTCTCAACTAGAATCCATGATTCTTAATCAAGTATTAGCGGCCAACCCAAGCTATTCAGGTCCAAGCGCTAACTACTCTGATGACTTAAACTTTTTTGAATCATTAGATCATTGGTTTACTAACACTTTTGATAATTTATTTTTAGACGAAGATAACCAGTGGAATGATGCTAAAACCCTAGCAACTACAAATAAAATATCTCCTAACGAGGTAATGCAGGATATTAAAAAATAAGAATAAACTAGGAGTCTCACAACTGCGTGAGGCTCCTGATTTTTTTAAAAGTTCAAATACTACGCGACAATTCTACAACTACCTTATTATAGTTATCACAACTTACCGCTTTGCACCCCAATATAATAGATAACTGCTGTAAATCATCATCAAAAACTGCCGTTAAATACTCTAACTGCTCAGAATTAATTACCGGTCTTTTTTGCATAGACAAATAATTTTTTACGCAATTACGCAATACTTGAGGTACACAATTACGTCTAATCCACACCATTACAGCATTATCAATTAATATCTTATAGCCTAAAAAGTTACGCAACCGTTCTCTAGAAACATTTTGCTGAGCTAAATCAAATTCCCACTCCACCAGCCCTTGATAACCAATAAAATCCGCCACTTTTTCTAACTGAGCTTGCGGATCACTATTTATAGACTCCATAAATAAACATAAAACATTCTCACGCCCGTACTTTTTAATATATGGCTCCAGTTGCATAGCATAACAACTATAAGCAACCAGCTCATCGTGTTTATTAATCGCTTGATTAATATCGCACGTTATTACACCGCAGGACCACTGATGAATATAATGAGAAACCAAACGATCAATAGGGTGTCGCATTACATAAATTAATTTAGGCGATACAAGTCTTTTAGACATACGTTCAAGCGTTAAAGGGTAGTGTGGCAACTTAGTGTAATGCGTACTAGATTCTCCGCACAAATCCCCCTCTTTAGCATTTAAAAACAACGACTCATACCATTCCTCCCCTTTTTTGTACTGATCATTATCACTAAAATAGTTAGGCTCTTTAAGATGAGTCATAAAAATGCCTTTCTGCAATGCTAACTGTGCATGCAAAGTACTGGTAGCAGACTTCATCGCTCCCACAATAATAAAATCTGGCTTATTCATATCATCCAATATAAAGAAATAGGAGGAGAAGAAAGAAATACTTCCGGTTATCCTCATTTAAAATAATAGTAGGTCTTCGCTAAAAGCTCTTACTCATAATAATCAGGGTGCGTGTATTTTTTAATGGCTGGAAAAAATTAATCAAAATATCACTCCATTGGTAGGATGATATATTTGGTTTAAATGATGAAGATAATAATTCTCCTCGTAATAAGGAAACCCCACACTCTAAGGTCCAAAAAATATTCACCATTAATAAACCAGAATGCCCATACACTTGATAAAAAATCGCGTTCGCGATTCATAAAAATAACGTGGTAATCGTTTGCGCTGTTTCGCTTGTGACTTAAGTGGCGAACTTCCACCGCGTAAATGCACTACATGTGCATCGGGCACATTTAAAACCTTCCCCCCTGCCTTCTGTGCATAATAGGAAAAGCAACATCTTCAAAATACATAAAGTAGCCATCATCCATCAGTCCAATATCTTTAAAAACTTCCTCTCGCACTAAAACACATGCAAAACTGGTCAAATCATAAAAGCTTATGCTATCAGATACTTCAAAAGGCACATTAAACCTACAAACCTACACAACAACTTGGTTATCAAACCTGTATTAGCAGAACCTATCATTTGACTAACTGAAGTATGAAAGCGAAAACAACTTTCTTGCGGAGTTGTATCTAACCATTCTAAACGTGGACTAATCAAACCTAAAGATTCATCATGCATAGCTACATCCAGCAAATGGTTAATTGCACCAAAGTATCACTATTTAATAAAAGATAATATTTTGGCTCTTCCCGATTTCGTGGGGTGATCACTACATCTAGGATTAGTAGGTATTTTAGGTAAATCATAACCCATTAAATCCCTTATTGAATCAATGGACTAAAGAAATGTTTATGCATGTAGTCTTGCATGCAAAACTACATGTTGATTTTACCCCGCGAAATCTGGAAGAGCCAATATTTTGCTTCAACTGCGTTAACCCCTAAATTATCCCCCCTCCCGAAAATCCAGTATTCTTGTCCGATGCTATCAACTTAACTTGTTTTAATAACAGATTATTATTAATCCAACTTGTAATTTCTTCACAAGACCCGTCCATTGAAGCATTATCTACAACTACAGCTCTAATATTAGGGTCATTAAATTCAGGAATCAATGATTGAAGACAATCAATTACTAATCTCAGGAGGTTTATAATTAATTATTTATTCACCAAAAAACATTATTATATCCAATATTTTTAGACAAAAAAACATTCAATTCTTTATTCTTTTTTTCATAAAAATCATCTAAAAACAATAGTTGTTCAGAATATTTATTTCGATGCTCGTAAAAATTACTTTTATTATTAGCTAGAACCCCTAAGAATTTTGAAGAATTACTATTGACCCCCAAAAAATCAAATAATCGTGAATAAGCATCATCAGGGTTCATCGAAATTTCTTCCATCATCATAACTAAAATATTTTCCTTAGGAATCCATTCAAATATATCAATTAAGTAATCCACAAAAAATCCTGCTTTTCTAGATACTCCAAGAAACTCTCTATTCCTATAAACAACATCATCAAAAGTAATTTTTTTATATTCAGGGTTCCTTTTTAAATATAGATCTAACCAGGGTTTATTATTCTTTATTTCTAACATTCTGTACTGATAAAAAGAAAACAACCAATCTGAAGGCTTCCTCATCGAAATAATGAATTTCATGTTTTTATTTGAATTATATAAAGCTAATAAATTATGTGGCTCAAATATAATATTGGGATTTTTAATTCCTACATTTCTTTTATTTTCAGGAAAAATAACATTCCCTTTCATTAAACTAGATATCTGAATTTCATATGACGGCATATAAATATCAGTTAATTCCTCCAAAGTTTTATGTATTGATGTAGTTGCACACTTAGGGAAGCCTATTATAGAAAAATCTAAAGTAACTTTTCTTTCAATCATTCGCCCATAAAGCTTACCCCTTATGGGTAAAATAATTTTTTTCAAGGATTTAATTTTAATTTCCTCCAATTATTTATCACATTAATTACACTTTTGCACTTATACGAAAAAGGCCAAAGTACATTAAATATAAACACTTCTCTTATTGCTTGCCACCATATTCCAGTAATTTTTACATTATTCCTACGGTATGTACGCCTAAGTTCCCTTGCATAAATAATAGGGTAAGCAAAAGAAGGAAAATGCACAGCATAAGGATTAACTTCACCGTACAGTAAGTCAAAATAACTACATATTGAATTGGTTGTATCAATATAAAAACTGTTATTTATTGCACACCACGGACTACCAAGAAATCCATTATTATCCTTTGGTTTGATTCCTATAATTGTCATAGCTATTCCAACCGCATCCTCATCTGCAAATTTATTTGCTTTATATATAGAATACTGAGAAAGTACTTCTCTACTCGTATCAAAAAGTAACTTGCACCCAGGTTTTTCAAAATACGCATGCCCTGCACCATCAATGACAGAAAATTTATCCTTACCAATCAAATTCAAGATATATTTTCGATTTAAGCCAAATGAACTTTTCCCATCAACAGCCAGCCGACCTCTAACAGCATAATCACTTCCTTTCCATCGCTCGAAAATCGGCATAATATCTTTCATAATTAAAATATCTGCATCAAAAAAAAATGTTTTTTCATACGGGCTATATTCATCAAGATACAATTTATGCTCAAACCCTTTCAAATCTGACCTTTCTATAATTACTGCATCAAAATACTTCTTTACCTTTTCTTTAAGAGCTTCTGAACAAACAATTGAAATTGACAACATCGGACTATGCTCCTTTAGCGTCAATGCTAATGCAATTGCTTTTTTATAATCTTTAGGAATTGCTAGCGTAATAACCCCATATTCTAAATCCATAACTTAAATCTCTTTATAAAATTAACACTTTTAATCTTTAAAAATAGCTAATAATGACTGTTCAAATAAATTTACCGCATCATTCCAGCTATAACTAGTTGCATTTTCATAAGCTGCATCAGAGAACCTTTGCCATGAAATATAATTTGAATTCAATAGTTTTTGTGTAGCGATAGCCAAGCTTTCAACATCATTTACTTTACATAAATATCCATTCACGCCTTCAGTAACCAACTCTTCTGGACCACCACATTTAGTGGTAATAACTGGTGTACGACAAGCCATAGCTTCCAAGACTGTCAAACCAAAACCTTCCATAGTACTACAGCATAACCATACATCACACTGTGAATATATTTTTTTAATCTCTGTCTGGGCCGGATTAAAGATAAACTCAATATATTGAGGTAAAATAATTAAATCAGGATTCTGGGTTCCAAAGCACAGCACTCTCAAATTCGGGTTATTAGTTTTTAGCCTATGAATCACGCTTAAAGCGACTTCAACACCCTTTGAACCAGTTTCTGAAAATAAAAAGCCAATCGTTGGCACATTCTGCTTGCATCTCTTTTTAGTATGAAAAACACCTAAATCGACACTATTTGGTACTAAATAGATATTGGAAGCAGATCGTGCATTTAATTCACTCACCAACCATTTAGCAATCGTTATCTTAGGCACCAAATTTTGGTAGGTTGCTTCAACTCTACCCTTTGGCTGAAAGACATTAAGAGTTTCAAGCCCTTGTACAAAGTACACTCTTTTACCTTTACTATCACAAAAATCATTTACCCACTCAAGCGTTTCCCACCAAGTTGCAATAACTATATCAGCATTAGGAACGTCATTACTTACTACTAAGTCAGAACTATTAGTTACAATCACACTATAACTTGAACGGTTAAAAAACGTGGAATTAAACTTATTATCAAACTGATATCCTTTCCACTTTAAAAAATGCTTTACGCATTGCTTGAAAGTAGGTTTCTTTTGCTTAGGAGTGACAACTGTAACTATGTGTCCTTTTTTATGAAGCAGCTCAGCATAGATTGATACAACTCTTAACCCTCCACTGATATTCAAGGTGGGAACAACAAATGTTATTCTCACTTAGTACCCCCTTATGCTACATACTAGCAATTTCCATGCATGTATATTAAAAGGGTTAGATAAAATAGATTTCTTTGCATACTTTCTCGCTGAATTTACATTTTTTCCATTTAATGCCCACCACCCCCATTTAACATAAACATTGTTTTTGGTACTTTTTATGTAATCCTTAGTAAGTACAGGCTGATACTCAGGGCTCTCAATTTGTCTTCTAATACATGCATCAACTACCGCATATTCAATTGATTGTAATTGACTCTTTCTAGAAGTGTACCCAATACTATTAAAGTGCTGGCGATAATTTAACAGTATTTCATTTAAATTATGTATCTTGCCTATCTCTGCTAGTTTAAGCCAGACATCTATATCTTCTGCATCTTTATAGCGTTGATTATACCCGCCGACTTGCACCAGAGCATCACGCCTAATGATTGCTGTAGGGTGGACAACCCCAGCACCTGCTGTTAAATTATTTATATGAGAAAAATCAATGTCTTCATGTGAAAAAATATTAACCATTGCACATAAATAATCACCATCTTCGTCTATTAACATAATTCTTGATCCAACAACAACAGCGTCATTATTTGACTCTAAATATTCATGTTGTTTTTCGAATCGAAAAGGCAAGCAGACATCATCTGCATCCATTCTTGCAATATATTTTCCTTTAGATACATCAATACCCTCATTAAGAGTATCAACCAACCCTTTATTTTCATGACTAAAAAATTTAATACGCGAATCTATTAATGCATATTTTCTTATAATTTCTAAAGAATAGTCATTAGACCCATCATCTATAATAATAAACTCAAAATCCTGAAAAGTTTGATTCAACACACTTTCAACTGCTTCCGCAAGGTATTTTTCTGCATTATAAACAGGCATTAAAACTGAAATTTTTGGGATCTGCATTTTAATTATTTATCCAAAATTAATAATGAAAAATATTCACATATTCCATACGTTAAAATTAAAATAGGTAACATTCTAAACTCCTTTCTAATATCTAACAGTCCATGTTTATTTAACATATAAAAAGTACTTGGTATATCAATAATAAAATTTATAGAAACCATAACTACTGCCCCATATATACCATAAAAGTAATAGCTTACTGGCATACTAATATATAAAAATATAACTGAACATAAAATCAACCAAGTATTACTCTTAACATTACCTGTAGCCATTAAACAAACACCAGCCATACTATAGCCAATAAAAACCAACGAAACAGATAATATTTCAACCATCCACCCAGCATCTGAATATCTATCATCATAAAGTATATTAATAATATGCTGTCCAGTGCTAGCCATTGCACCAGCAGTCAACATGGTTATAAAATCAACTTTAGCGCGAACTGTATAATATACACTTTTCAGTGCACTCGGGTTCTCTCTTACAACTTCACTTAGCATTGGATAAAACACTGAAGATATAACCTTTTTTAAAATTCCTTTTAACGCCATAGCTAAAAAAAAAGCAATACTATAAATCCCTAAAACATCAGGGCTTACCCAAAGAGCTAACAGCAACTTATCTCCTTGATTAAGCAAAAAACCCAATATTGATGAAATAAATATCCACTTTCCGAAATGGAAAATTTCATTTACAGCCGACTTATCCCAACAAAAACTACATTTTATGCCGCTCTCTAAGCGATGAGATATGAGCATTTTAACAGTGGCACCGACAAGTCCACCAAAAACTAGGGCCCATATATTAGCCTTATACGAAACCCAAATCAACATAACTAAAACTCCTGAAAATTGACTAATTAAATTAATAATTGTCAATTTCCCCATCATTAATTTTCTATTTAACGTTAAAATATGAATCGAATTAAAACCAGAAATAATACTTGTAACAGAGACAATAGCCAGTATTTTAGGTAAGTCAGAATTGCCATAAACAGTATTTACTGGTAAATACCCTGCTTGACCAAAATAATATAATCCAGCACTTACCGCCACCGCTATTAAAAATATAAAACAGCCTCTTACAATCTGAATCGTCCATGCTGTATTTAAATAAACAAGTTCCTCACCTCGCTTACTTTGCACTATATTTTGCAATAGCCCAACATCTGAAAACATAGTTAACCCTGCCATAATAACTGTTACTATGGCCATCACTCCAAACATTTCTGGCACAAGTAACCTAGTTAAAATCAAGTTACTTCCTAAACGTAACCCTTGAGAAAATAGATGCCCAAATATCACCCAACTACCTGAACGCATAGTGCGTTGTTTTAATGTTTTTTCCATCACCTTACTTAATTTTCCAATTAAAGTTTACTTTCCGATTAAGTAAAATATTCTCGGCACGCCCTAATAATATACCGGCTAACAACCAAAGCCATGGAGCTAATGATGCATTAGGTAACTGATCAATCATTATTATACTTATCAATATGGCATGCCCTCCAATTAAACTTAATTCTTTTTCAACTTTGGTGTACTTACTTGCCGCTTTTGCTTTAAAAATACATACCGCCAATAAACCAAATTCTGCAATAAACCCCAAAAATCCAGAAACACCAAAAGTAATAATCCAACGCCCATCGGTTACTGACATATCATCACCCGTTTCATCATTATAAACTCGATTTCTTCCCCAGCCTCCCCAGCCAAAGAAAAAACGTTTTTTTGCATGAGTTAATAGCATTTCTTCATTTTTAAATCGAAAAATTAACGAGCCAGCTCTATCATCCCCCATATATTCGCTTGCTAAACCAGATAACTGCTGATGAGGAAAAACTTTCATCATCGACATCGTTGGATACAGTAATGTTAGCATCGCTAAAAAAACAGCAGCTCTAAGTTGGTTTTTATATGACATTTTTTTAATTATTAAAAAAGAAAACACTCCATACAATAAAGAAGCCTTACTTTTACATAGCACTAACACTACAAATAAATAATAGCTCACTTTTGCCGTTGAAAGGTTTCGTATTTTTTCATCGACTTTCCAAAGCACTGAGGATGAAGTTAATATACACAACATGAAAAAAGCAACCCATAGCCCATGCCCCATAAACACCACTGAGCGAAAACCCTCACCACGAAGTTGCTGATTAAAGCTATGCGGGAAATATCCATATGCCAATATATGTAACTGCGGGCTCATACGTATTTCATACAATACCAACACAGAATAAATCAACCCTGCTATCACCAAAAACCGGAACATGAGCAGTTGATCTTTATAGCTTCTAAAAAATTGCTTACCTATAAAAAATGGTGTTATTTGCAGAAAAACACCGATTACTGCAGAAATAGCATCATGAAAAGTCAATCCGGGTAATATTTTTCCTCCTACAATCACTCTATCCGCATTCAATGCCGCCGTGATAAATGCCCCCGAAAATAACATAATCACTAAGAGTTGAAGTAAGCCTTTATTCGAAAAATATTTAATTCGTTGTTTTTTTATTAACCAACACCCTATTATTGCTGAGAACACCGGCATAGAGCTTTTTCCTAGGGGAGGAATTAAAGGGAAATCAACTGATGTGCCTACAGGCAAAACCATAAAGCCACCGACAATGGTTATCAATGACGCCAGCTGTATGCTTTTATGACGATATAACCAAATAGAAAGTATTGGCCATAAAAATAATACGCTATAAGCTAGTGCATTTCCTCTGCTCATTATTCATTAATTCCAAAAGGAAGGTTTTTCAGCTTGCCCAAGTACCCATTGATACACTTGCTCTGTTTTCTTTGCTTTTTGTGGCCAAGTATAATATTGCATAACATGTTTATAGGCATTATCAGCTAACTTAGTAACTAATTCCGAATCATCAACTAATCTCTCTAATTCTTGTGATAACTGTTTGGTGATGCCTTCTTTACTTTGCAATGCCAATTTAACGCCCCTGTCTTTATCAATTAAGGTGCCACACGCTCCATAATCAACGACTACACAAGCCATTCTACAAGCCATCGCCTCAACTAATGCACCTGCTCCAAGTTCTCGGATAGTTGGATATGCAAAAATATCACTTTGCCTCATATACTCTCCGACTTCTTGCTGAGTTTTCCAGCCAACAAAACTAACAGAATTTTCTAGTTGATGCTGTTTAACCTTGCTTTCCATGGAAGCTCTTAATGGCCCGTCGCCGACGATTAATAATTTATGTTTTTTTAGTATGTCACTCTTAATAAAAGCATCTAATATAACATCGGGTAATTTATAAGGGACTAACCGACTGGCAAATAATATTGTTTTTATTTCACTACTTTCTTTTGATTGCTCCATATTAAAAAGTAGTGGATCGATTCCTACTTCAGGAAAGTTAATTACCTTATGCTGCATATTATCAGGTATATCAGCTATTGTGTGCTCAAAGCTAGCTAAAATGGCTTTTGAACATGTAATTGTTGATTTTTTATAAGGTAACAGCTTATAAGCGCCTCTGGCTAAGGATAGCCACTCACTTTCTTTCTTTTTTTCTTGAGCAAATTCTGCTGGCCATTTCAAACCTCCATTGAGCGGTCCAAGTACAAAAGGCACTTTAGATTTACTTGCAAGTAAACTCGGCAATGTAGGCGACATTGGCGTAACGCGATGAATTACATCAAACTCATCGGACTTAATTCTATCTTTTAGTTTTTTCCATACTTCCCATTCAAAAGCAAGGTAGGAAGGGTAAGCCAATGCCATTGCAATCGTCCAACCACCTTCATTACCTCGAATTAATTTAGATAATTTATGGAGGGGTTTTGCAATATATTCAGTATCAACAAAAATAACTTCTGCATTTCCAAAACCATGTTTATTAATATTTTCTTTATTTCTGATATGTGTAACGACGGTAACATCAACAATTTTAGATATTTCTAATGATGCCTTGTAGCCCACCACGGGTAAAGACGGCCACTCTGGGTTGCATTGGTCAGCTAAAATTAAAATTTTCATTGATACCCCTTTCTTAAAGTGATTTTTGCATTTTTCAACCCGTTTAAAAGAAAACCAAAAGGGTCAAAAACCAAAAGAGGAACCAAAAGGGAACCAAAAGGGTCAGACTCGATTGAAGCTAATTACATCGCCCCCCTTTTTTACCCCTTAAGTTATTTTATAATATTTATCAGGATTCAATTTTATTTCTTTATATAAAGTATCTGGTGCTAAATCAAGTCCATTTTCCAAAACAATAGCACCCTGTGTTATCTTTGCTTTAGTGATAGCTTTATCATCTAATAAACATTCTAACTCATTCATCACTACAATTTGCGGGTACCCACGAGGGGCACCCCTACAATTGTACGGAAAATCCCTTGGAGAACCAAAAAGGGTCAAGGCCAAAACAGGATGAAGCTTGCGCAATACGGGGATTTGACGCACTGTTTATCTCGAGAACCAAAAGGGTCAGACTCGATTGAAGCTAATTACAACGCCCCCTTTTTTACCCCTTAAGTTATTTTATAGAGCTTTTGCCCAGTGGTGGTATCAATGGAAAATCAACAAAAGTGGACACAGGTAAAACCATAAATCCACCTAATATTGTCCATATACTTGCCACT
>Ga0209707_1001312_pt1 | contig 14251 bp, 18 predicted proteins | sample EN4Hudsemesocosm_FD_184630 | JGI IMG/M metagenome (GOLD analysis project Ga0209707, IMG submission 184630) | Methane-oxidizing microbial communities from mesocosms in the Hudson Canyon - EN4B Hudson Canyon (SPAdes) (version 2) | ecosystem: Environmental > Aquatic > Marine > Cold seeps | place... | reverse complement strand
GTTGCTGAGATGTAATGGTTTTTAATTTTGTGGGGTGATGTATGTTAACTACTCTTGATTTACCTGAGACTCTTTTGAATGAGGCAATGAAAATAACTCATATAGAGACTGAAAAAGGAGTTGTTGAACTCGCTTTAAAAGAATTGATTAAAAAATCAAAGGTTTCTGGTCTGAAAAATTATAAAGGGTCTATAGACTTGGATATTAATTTAGATGAAATTCGTGATCGTCGACAATGAATGTTTTGGTTGATACATCGATATGGATAGACTACTTTAGGACTGGTGAACAATCATCAGATCTGGATTTTTTAATTGATGAAAACCTTGTTGTAATCAACGATATTATATTGGCAGAGCTTATCCCATTTTTAAAAGTTAAGAAGCAAGTTAATGTGATTAATTTGCTGCAAGAACTTCCACAAATACCATTAGATAATAGCAGGGATGATATTATCGCATTTCAATTTGAGTGTTTAAAAAATGGGGCAAATGGAATAGGTATTCCTGATTTAATCATTGCTCACAATGCAAAAAAAAATAACTGTAAAAAATTTTCCCTTGATAAGCACTTTCGATTATTAAATCAGGTTATAAATGTTGAGTTGTATCAGTGAGTACCATGATTATCATTGATAAACCTTATTGAATCTAGATTGACTGAAAAATAAAGTGACAAGAATTTTAGGTATAGACCCTGGCTCAAGAATAACGGGTTATGGGGTAATTGAAGAAACTGACCGAGGCAGTAATAAATACATTGCCAGCGGTAGTATCAGAGTGAAAGCCGACTCATTTCCTGAGCGCTTAAAACAAATATTTGATGGCGTCACGGAAGTGATTGCCCTTTATCAACCGACTGAAATGGCTATTGAGCAGGTGTTTATGCATAAAAATGCAGATTCTGCCCTAAAGCTTGGTCAGGCGCGAGGCGCCGCTATATGTGCCTCTATGGTGGCTGGCTTACCCGTTTCAGAATATGCTGCCAGACAAGTCAAACAGGCTTTGGTGGGTAAGGGGGGGGCTGATAAAGCTCAAGTTCAACATATGGTAAAAATATTGTTGTGTATTCAGGGTGAATTACAGATGGATGCTAGTGATGCTTTAGGTATTAGCCTTTGTCACTCGCATTATCAACAAACGGAACAACGATTAAAACAAGGTAGTCAATGATAGGCTTTATCCGCGGTAAACTGGTTTCAAAAACACCTCCTCAATTAGTGGTTGATGTGCAAGGTGTTGGCTATGAAGTGGAAGCACCGATGACCACTTTTTATGACCTGCCTGCATTAGGCAGCGAAATACAGCTATATACCCACTTGGTGGTTAGAGAAGATGCACATATTTTATTTGCATTTTCAACCGAATCTGACCGCATGATGTTTCGCATGTTAATTAAGGTCAATGGCGTGGGGCCTAAGCTGGCTTTAACCATTTTGTCAGGACAAAGTGCAGAAGAATTTCACCGCTGTATTCAAGATAATGATGTACAGGCATTGGTTCGTTTGCCTGGAATAGGCAAAAAAACAGCGGAACGTTTGATTATTGAAATGAGAGACAGGTTGCCTGATATGGGGGGCACATCAGAATCTGGGCAAAGTATTTCTTCTAATCAGGCCGTTAATAACCCTAAGCAGGAGGCCATCAGTGCTTTATGTGCTTTAGGTTATAAGCCGCAAGATGCCAGTAAAATGGTGCAGAATATTCCGCAAGAAGATAACAGTTGTGAAGATATCATCAAATTGGCATTACAAGGAGCGGCTGGTCGATGATTGAAAGTGATCGACTGATATCGGCTAATAGCGCTTTAGATGAAGAGCGACAAGACCGGGCTATTCGGCCTAAGCGTCTGGAAGATTATGTTGGTCAAGAAGAATTACGCGAGCAAATGGAAATTTTCATTAAAGCCGCCACAGCAAGAAGTGAAGCTTTAGATCATGTATTGATTTTTGGACCACCAGGCTTAGGAAAAACCACTTTATCCAATATTATCGCCACCGAAATGGGGGTTAATATTCGTCAAACCTCTGGCCCCGTTTTAGATAAAGCAGGCGACTTAGCCGCATTATTAACCAATCTTGAAGCGCATGATGTGTTGTTTATAGATGAGATTCATCGATTAAGTCCTGCTGTAGAAGAAATTCTTTATCCGGCTATGGAAGATTACCAGATTGATATTATGATTGGTGAAGGTCCAGCAGCAAGATCAATTAAATTAGATTTGCCGCCTTTTACCTTGGTGGGGGCAACTACGCGAGCGGGTTTGTTAACCTCGCCATTAAGAGATCGTTTTGGCATTGTTCAACGCTTAGAATTTTACTCGGTAGAAGAGTTATCAACTATTGTTGAACGTTCGGCTAAAGTATTGAGAATTAAAATTGAGCAAACTGGCGCGAATGAAATAGCTAAACGCTCCAGAGGAACTCCGCGTATTGCTAACCGCTTGTTACGACGTGTACGTGATTATGCAGAAGTAAAAGCTGATGGTGTTGTTTCCAGTGATATTGCAGCGCAGGCCTTAAAAATGTTAAAAATTGATCAGAATGGCTTTGATTCTTTAGATAGAAAATTGCTTATGTCGATGATTGAAAATTTTGAAGGTGGCCCTGTTGGACTGGATACTTTGGCGGCAGCCATTAGTGAAGAACGTGGCACAATTGAAGATGTACTGGAGCCCTATTTACTGCAACAAGGTTTTCTAATGCGTACACCGAGAGGGCGTATTGTGACTCAAAAAGCTTATCTTCATTTTGGTTTAAAAGCACCACAGAAAGACCCCGTAAGTGATGATCTTTTTCAGTGAAAGAGCAGTGTTTTGAACCAAGGAAGTGTACGAATTAACTTAAGCAATTATTCGGGGCGCAGGTCTTCAGCCTGCATATTAAAAGTAGCCTAAAGGACTGCGCCCCAACGTTGTCTGTTTTATTTTATGTACATTCCTAAGTCAACAGCATTGGGGGGTAGAAATGTTATTATGTTCTTTTCGCCAATGTTAACCCAAGCAGCATAGATATAAAAAATATATGACTATTTTCCATTGGCCCGTCAGGGTCTACTACGAAGATACTGACGCTGGTGGCGTGGTATTTTATGCTAATTACCTGAAATTCTTTGAGCGTGCAAGAACAGAAATGCTGCGTGATATGGGGTTTGAGCAAGATCAGCTAATTGCTGAACAAAATATCATTTTTGTGGTCAGAGCTGTTCAAGTTGATTATTTAACGCCAGCTCGTTTTAATGAATTGCTTGATGTAACAGCTGAAGTGACGTTAGCAAAAAAAGTAAGTCTGAATTTTGAGCAAACCATTGCACGGGACGGAGATGTGCTGTGTAAAGGAAATATACGTATAGCCTGTTTGGATGCTGAAACCATGAAACCGAAAGCTATTCCTGATAATTTATTACAAAAGTTAATATGAGCAACGATTTATCCATTTTCCATTTAATTGCAAATGCCAGCTTTGTTGTGCAATTTGTGATGTTTATTCTATTAGCAGCTTCGGTTGTTTCATGGACATTTATTTTTTCTAAACGTAAGGATCTTAAACAGGCGTTTGAGATAACGGAAGATTTTGAGCAAGCCTTCTGGTCGGGCCAAGAGTTGTCTGATTTATACAAAAAATTATCGGCAAGTGAATTTAAGCCAGAAGGAATAGAAAAAATATTTTTGTCTGGTTATAAAGAATTCTCCAGAATGCAACAAAATGAAGGCGTGAATCCCGCTGTTCAAGTAGAAAGCGCACAACTAGCAATGCGCATAGAATTGACACGGGAATTAGACCGGCTGGATGAAACCTTACCCTTCCTTGCAACCGTTGGTTCAATAAGCCCTTATATTGGATTGTTTGGTACTGTCTGGGGGATTATGAACTCCTTTCGCGCTTTGGGGGATATTAAACAGGCTACTTTGGCTCATGTTGCGCCAGGCATTGCTGAAGCCTTGATTGCAACCGCTATTGGTCTGTTTGCAGCTATTCCCGCTGTTGTTGCTTACAATCGCTTTTCAACAAGGCTGGATAAATTAGCTGGGCGCTACGAGCTGTTTGTTGATGAATTTGTAGTTCTGCTACAAAGACAGGCACACACTAAATGAATCGCCGGACTAAGCGTAGGAAGCCAATGGCTGAGATTAATGTAGTGCCATACATTGATGTTACTCTGGTTTTATTAATTATTTTTATGATTACCGCACCCTTGGTTCAAACGGGGGTAGATGTCGATTTGCCGCAAGCAGTTACAGCCCCTGTAGAGCAAAAGAATGAACCTCCAGTGATTGTGTCTGTTGATAAACAAGGACAGTTCTTTATTGATATTGGCGAACAGGTTGATGAGCCTGTCAGTGCTGAAGTTCTGTTATATAGAGTTGCTGCTGTATTAAGAAATAAACCGAAAACGCAGGTCTATATAAGAGGTGATCATACGGTTGCTTATGGAAAAGTAGTGACAGTTATGGCCGCTTTAAAAAATGCAGGCGTACCAAGCGTTGGCTTAATGACTAGCTCATTTGATGAATAAGATGAATATTTTCCAGAAATTTAGCGTGTCTTTTGCGCTTGCTTTAACACTACATATAACAATTTTAGCGTTATTTGGAATAAGTTTTGTTAGTGACTCAGACAATGAGACGGTTAAGCAAAAACTACTGCCAGAAATTATTCAGGCCTCTATGTTAGATGATGAAAAAATTCAGCAAGAAGCCGAGCGATTAAAATTTAATGAAAATAATAAACGGCTTAAAGATCATAAAAAGCAAAAAGCACTAGAAAATAAATTACAAAAAGAACAAAAACGTTTAGAGCTTGCTAAGAACAAACGCCTACAGGAAGAAAAAAAGACCAAAGTTTTAGAAAAGAAACGTAAAGACCTTGCTCTAAAAGAAAAACAAAAACGTCTTCAGCTTGAAAGGTTACAAGTTGAAGAAGCTGCACAGCGAGCTAATATTAAAAAGCAACACGCGGCAGAAAAGCAGCGAACTGAAAAGTTACGCAAGAAAAAACAAGAAAAACTTAAGCAAGATCGATTGGCGGAAGAAAAACAACAACAAGCAATATTAGCAAAACAAGAAGCACTTGCTGAAAAACAAAAAGCACAAGCAGCAGAAAAGGCTGCCCAGGTTAAGCAGCAAGCTGCGAATGCCAAAGCAAGATCAGCAAAGAATAAGAAGGCTATTATTTCTTCAACGCTTGCTATTCAGCGAAAAGTGAATCAACGTTGGATAAAGCCCATTTCTTCGGCTAAAGGCCTGAGATGCACTATACGTGTTAAATTATTGCCTAGCGGGGATGTGATGGATGCAACAATAATTAAAGGCAGTGGAAATAGTATTTTTGATCGTTCTGCAGAAAATGCTGTGTTAAAAGCATCACCTTTACCCGTACCAAAAGATAGGACTTTGTTTGCGCAGAAGTTTAGAACCTTTACGTTTGTATTTAAACCTGAGTAATTCATGATATGAAAGAAATGACTTTGTTTTGTAAAAGATTAATATTGTGTGTAATAGTTGGCTTATATATGCCAGGTGTTATGGCACAATCTGGTGGCCTTACCATTGAAATTACAAAAGGTGTGGAAACCGCCTTGCCAATTGCTATTGTCCCATTTGGCTGGCATGGCAGAACAAAATTTGCGCCTATTAATATGACCGCTATTGTGAAAGCTGATTTAACACGTAGCGGTGTATTTAAAGCATTAATGGAAAGAGATATGCTTAGTAAGCCAACCAGAGCTGATAAAGTCAGGTATAGAAATTGGGAGGTTTTGGGGCAGGAATACTTGGTTATTGGTCAGGTTAATGAAGAGGCAGGGCGATATAGGATAGAGTTTCAGTTGTTTGATGTTTATAAGCATAAGCAGTTGTTGGGGTATCGTTTAACGGTTGCAAAGCATGAATTACGTCGAACAGCGCATCATATAAGTGACCTGGTTTATGAAAAGTTAACTGGTAAGTCAGGTGTTTTTAGTAGCCGAATTGCTTATATCACCACAACTCATGGTAAGTTGAAAAAAAATAAACGTTATAAATTATTAGTTGCTGATGCTGATGGCTATAACCCAAGAACAATAGCCTCATCATTGGAGCCTATTATGTCTCCTAACTGGTCTCCTGATGGAAAAAAGATTGCTTATGTTTCATTTGAAAATAAACGATCAGCAATCTATATACAGACATTAGCAAATGGTAGAAGAACTAAAGTTTCGGCATTTAAAGGTATTAATGGTGCGCCTGCATTTTCTCCTGATGGAACTCGATTGGCATTGACCTTATCGAAAGATGGTAGTCCAGATATTTATATTTTAAACTTAAAAAATAGATTACTAATGAAGGTGACCAAAAGTTTTGCGATTGATACAGAGCCCGCCTGGTCGCCTGATGGTGAAACAATTGTATATACTTCCGACCGCGGTGGTAAACCTCAGTTATATACAATCTCCAGTCTTGGGGGGCAAGCCAAACGATTAACTTTTGATGGTGACTATAATGCGAGAGGCCAGTTTTCATCAGATGGGAAAAGTATTGCCATGGTGCATGCTAACAGAGGGGACTATAGAATAGCGGTAATGGATATGGCTACACGGACAGTTAATGTATTAACCGCAGGAAGGCAAGATGAATCCCCCAGTTTTTCAGCTAATGGTGACATGGTCTTGTATGCTTCAAAAAAAGGCAAACGAAGTGTTTTATCTGCTGTATCAGTGGATGGTAGAATGCAACAAAGTTTCACTTTTGATAGTGGTGATGTGCGTGAGCCGGCTTGGTCACATTAAATTCATTCTGTATTTTTAGGAATAAACTATACTTTTGTAGTTATTAAGTAGATAAATATTTAGTCGTTTTTAATTTGATGTATTTTCAGTAGAGAGATAAATAATGAAAATCAATAAAATAGTATTAGCTTTTGCAGTCAGTGCTGCAATCATGTCAGGTTGTACTTCAACTGATGAAAAACAGGGCAGCTTGATAGACGGTGAGTTAAATGCAGATAATAATGCATTAACCCGTGGTGTTTCCGATGGTTCTTCTGTTTCTGGAGAGCAATTTGGTGCAAATGGTTTAAATGATGGAGGACATGGTTTGAGTCGTTTGGGACCAGAGTTCACTGATCCTGCAAATCCATTATCTAAATTGACTGTTTATTTTATGTATGACAGTAGTCAAATTCAGCAAGATTTCATTCCTGTTTTGGCAGCTCATGCGCAATATTTAATGAGTCATCCAGGACAGAGAGTGATTCTAGAAGGGCATGCGGATGAAAGAGGATCTCGTGAATATAATATAGCTTTGGGCGAACAACGAGCAAAATCTGTCTATAGAATGATGAAAGTTCAAGGGGTTTCTGGTAATCAGTTAGAAATTGTTAGTTATGGAGAAGAGAAGCCTGCTACTGACGGAATGGGTGAAGCTGCATGGCAGTTAAATCGTCGAGTCGAAATTGCTTATCAGGTGCAATAAATGAAAAAGTCGTTGTTTTTGATGCTTTGCGCTTGTTCAAGTGTTTATGCTGAATCCAGAGCATTACCGCCTGTCGTTGATAATTCAATTTATCCTGGTGGCTCTGGCTTTAGTTCGCCAGCGCCTTCTGCTAATGCCATGTTTGAGGTGTTGGGAAGGTTAGAGCAATTACAGCATGAAGTTCAGCAGCTTCGGGGTGTCGTTGAAGAGCAGTCACAAACAATTATTGATTTAAAGAAGCGGCAAGGTAATATTTATTCTGATTTGGATTTGCGCTTACAAGAATTATCCGGTGTAAAAGCCGTGACTAAAGAAGTAATAGGTTTTGAAGAAAGTATTCAGACTACAGACTCTTCAAGTGCTAGTTTACAGGTTGAACCGAAACAAGCAGTAAAACAAGTGGCGACGGAAAGTACTCCTTCAGTTGAAACAGTCGCTGTTGTTAAACCGCCAGTAGTGACTGAAAAAACACGTTATCAGGCTGCTTATGAATTGCTAAGAAATGGACATAATAGTCGAGCAATTACAGAGTTTAAGGCATTGTTAGCTAGTTCGCCTAAAGGAGAGTTTGCTGATAATTCTCAATATTGGTTAGGTGAAGCTTTCAAGGTAAATCAAAACATGGAGGCTGCTAAAGAAGCTTTTCTTAAAGTAGTGATGGAACATGCAGGGAGCCCGAAGGTTGCTGATGCCTTATTAAAACTTGGTTATATTGAATTTGAACAGAAAAATATGGTTAAAGCACGCGATTATTTATCTCAAATAACAGTGGCTCATCCTGATACAACAGCAGCGCATCTTGCGACAAAAAAATTGATGCAAATTGAGGCTATGCAGCTTTAATGGAAAAGACCTTACGAATTACTGAAATTTTCTACTCACTTCAAGGCGAAAGTAATACGGTGGGGTTACCCACGGTTTTTATACGCTTAACGGGGTGTCCGCTCAGATGTAATTATTGTGATACTGCCTATGCTTTTAGTGGTGGTAAAAAACAAACGATATCAGCCATTGTTGAGCAAGTAGATCAATATAATGCTAAATATATTACGGTGACGGGAGGAGAGCCTTTAGCGCAATCAGCCTGTCACCAGTTAATGACTGTGCTTTTAGATAAGGGATATATTGTTTCTTTGGAAACCAGTGGCGCTCTTGATGTTTCGGCTGTTGATGATAGAGCTGTTAAGGTCATGGATCTAAAAACACCTGCTTCAGCAGAGATGGATAAAAACTTATATCAGAATATTGAATATTTATCTGAAAAAGATCAGGTGAAATTTGTTATTGCTGATGACAAAGATTACCAATGGTCTAAATCCATTCTGCAACAATATGACTTGGTTAATCGCTGTGAAATTCTATTTTCACCCGTGATGGGGGAAATGAGTCCAAGGGTTTTGGCTGAGAATATTATTCAAGATAATCTGCCAGTACGATTTCAAATTCAACTACATAAGTACCTTTGGGATGATGCTCAAGGTAAGTGACATTAATACATGCAAAAAAAAGCAATAATCCTGTTATCAGGGGGTCTAGATTCAATTACCGTGTTGGCTAGAGCAAAACAACAAGGTTTCCAGTGTTACGCTTTAAGTTTTGATTATGGGCAGAAACATAATGCCGAACTAAATGCTGCAAAAATTATTGCAAAAGACTATCAGGTTGAAATGCATAAGGTGATTAATCTTGGTTTGGGGGCTATTGGTGGGTCAGCTTTAACAGATGAGCATATTGCAGTGCCAAATACACCTCAACAAGGTATCCCAGTCACTTATGTACCTGCTAGAAACACTGTTTTTTTATCCTTTGCATTGGGCTGGGCAGAGGTTCTAGATGCACACGATATTTTTATTGGTGTTAATGCTGTTGACTATTCGGGGTATCCTGATTGTCGACCTGCTTTTATTGAAGCGTTTCAGACATTGGCCAACTTGGCTACAAAGGCAGGCGTTGAAGGGCATGAGATTAGAGTGCATGCTCCACTGATACATTTGAGTAAGGCCGATATCATTACAGAAGGTGTGTCCTTGGGAGTGGAATACGCAAAAACAGTATCCTGTTATTCTGCTGATAAATCTGGTAAGGCTTGCGGTGTTTGTGATGCGTGTAGATTAAGGATTATCGGATTTAAAGAGGCTAATATAGAAGACCCTACGAGTTATCAATAGAGATGTATAATTGTCTCGATTTGTGATCTAATCTATATATAGGGCACTTCTATTAATTCATGACAGGCATCTATACGCTTAAAAAATTCGATAACATCGTTGAAAACCTTGTTAATAGCTTGCTATTAACTGCGATCTTCGCCTTGTTCTCAAACATTTTAAACGCATACCTGCTCAGACAGAATTAATAGAGGTACCCTAAATAGAGCTGGTTTTTTAAAACTTTCGTTCTAGATTAAGATGTTTTAATAATTACAGGTAAAGTTGATATATGAATGCAGGTCAATCAAAATCACAATTTGTTGCTGTTGCCTCAATTGCTGCTGAATTAAGTGCTGTAATGGATGTAGCTAAAGAAATTTCATTAGCGGCTGCAAATGCAAAAGCAATTGCCTTTAGAGCAGGTGAAAAAGCCAAGGGCTTTCAACCTATTACCGATTTTATCAATGAGTTAGCTAAAGAAACTATTGGATTGGTTAAGACGATTAATGAACATGCACTTCTGTTGTATCAATTAACGGTTGATGAGCACCGGATGTCTGATGCTTACCAAAAGTTTGAGGCGGTGTCTATTTTGGCCAAGGGAGCTACTTACGAAAATTCTCTTGAGCAACCTATGGAAATGTCTCACCAGAGAATGATCGAATGCAAGCGAGATTTTAAATTAAATGTGACCAATCTTTTGGATCAGTTGGCAGAGGTCATGCATCCTGCCAGAGCGGCTAGAGTTATTGCTGCAAACTCTCGTATTGAAGCATCTCAGGCGGGAGAATATTTGCAAAGTTTGCAAGCAGTTGCAGAAAGTGTTGATAATGCTGCTCAAGTTATTCATGATAATGTTCAAAGGTGTCGAACAGCTTTATCAATAGTTGATCTATCTGAATGATTAGATTATAAAACCAATAACTTCTAAGGGGTTTGTTTTAAATGAAAATGACTAATATATACGAAGGATCGTATCAGTGGATTATGTTTGGCCGGGATGAAAATAAACCTGAAAATATAATTGATACTAACCAATATATGGTTAGGACAGATAATCGTTGTTTATTAATTGATCCGGGAGGTGTTGAGTTGTTTGCACCTATGCTGGCAGCAGTATTGCATCATGCTCCAGTTAACCAGATTACGGATTTATTTGCTTCGCACCAGGATCCAGATATTATTTCTTCATTAGGGTTATGGGATCAGGCTTTGCCAGAGGCAAAACTTCATGCTTCAGCCTTATGGGAAGGCTTTCTTAGGCATTTTGGATGTGAAAGTATTGAATATATGCCCATTGCAGATAATGGTGGAACGATTAATTTAGGTGGTGGGGTAGAGTTACAAGTTATTCCTGCACATTATATGCATTCAGCAGCAAATTTTAATATTTATGATCCAGAAGCAAAAATTTTAATGTCAGGTGATATTGGCGCAGCATTAGAAGCACCAGGAGCGCCTATTTTTGTTGACAATTTTGATGCACATATTGAAAGTATGCGATTTTTTCATCAGCGCTGGATGCCTTCAAATCAAGCTAAAAGAGTCTGGATTGATAGAGTGAGAGAGTTGGATGTTGATATTATGGCTCCACAACATGGGCGCATGTTTAAAGGTGATGATGTTAATCGTTTTCTAGATTGGTTTGAATCACTACAAGTTGGTATCGCAGTTTAAAGAGCTTAAATTGGTTTTAAGATTTAGAACCTTGAGGTAGGGCGGGCTTTAGTCCGCCATTAACGACTAGTGTGTAAAAATGATGTTAATCGCTTTTAATGGAAGGGGGGGCGTCACTTGGTTTGATTGTGTAACTACGATAATCAATGTCAGGAAAAATATTATCCATTGTTTCTAAAGCAAATAAGTAGTGCTCATCAATGCTATTTTTTCGAATGCTTTCATTTAAATAGTTAAACCTGGCCAAATGATCAGTTATTCTCTTTTTAGCATATTCTGTTGTAGTGCCTGATTTCATAATAAAAGGCCAGTCAGATGCCTGAGCAAGTAATAATGATCTCGCCGCTTGATTTAAAGCTCTTTTCTGAAGATCAGAAACCGTCATTCCTTCAAAATCAGTGGCTAATTGCTCCATTTCTTCAGCTGCCCGATGGATAAAAGGGTAAATCCAATCATTTTCTTCATTAATCCAATAACTAGAATAGCCATCATCTCCCCAGGTTGAAGCGGCTGGTATTGCAACTTGATGCATACTTTGTTGCTTTAGATAATCGGAGCAACTTATGGTTTTAAAGTTATTATTTTTTTGACTTGCTAATCTTAAAACAGATTCTAACCAGCTAGGCCCCTCAAACCACCAATGACCAAATAACTCAGCATCATAAGGAGCTACGATAATGGGGGCTCTGTCCATAGTAGAACTCAGTTGATCAATTTGCTGCTGTTGTTTTGTAATAAAGTCATTAGCATCCTGATCTATCTTAAGGCGGGCCTGTTTAAGATCATAATAGTCTTTTTCTAGCTCTTTTCCTGTAATTCGGTGGTATTTAATGCCGGTATTAATTCTTGTTGTACCATCTAGGATATAAGGAGCAATATACTCCTGATCCAGTTCAAAGCCGATGTCACTGTAGTACTCTCTATAGTTAACATTTCCAGGATACCCTTCCTCAGCACTCCATACTTGATGTGAAGATTCTCGGTCGCGAGCAAAGGCCATTACGCCGTTACCACAATCCAGTGGGGCATATGTACCATTCTTAGGTATTTCACTGGCATCCATAACACCATGGGTATCAGTAAAAAAATATTTAATACCTGAATTGGCCAAGAGGGTTTCTAAACCAGGATAAAAACCACATTCTGGTAACCAAAAGCCTGAAGGAGAGAAGCCGAAGTTTGATTTAAATGTTTCTATTCCTGTATTAATTTGATTTCTGACAGTCGTCTCATTAATGTTTAAAAGCGGTAAAAAACCATGAGTAGCAGCTGTTGTAATAAGCTCTAAATGTCCTGTCTTATAATGTTTTTTAAAAGCAGATAATAAATCAGAGTCATAATGAGCATAAGTTTTTTTTGTTTTTAAAAAAAATCGTCGATAGTGACGGGCTAACTTATGAAGTTGAGGATTATGACGGGTTCTGATAATTTCTTTTTCAGCCAGCTCAATTTGTTTATTGAGGTGGTGTTGATAGCGCGATTGTAATAAATCATCGCGTAGCATAGAGATGAGCGTTGGTGATAAAGAAAGTGTTAAGCGATAGTTGATTTGATCGTTATTTAATCTGTCTAGTACATTGATAAGAGGGATGTAGCATTCAGTGATTGCCTCAAACAACCAGTTTTCTTCAAAAAAACTATCATACTCTGGGTGTCTCACATAAGGTAAGTGAGCATGCAGAATAATGCTAAGAAATCCTTTATTCACCATCTTTATCCTTATGACCTAGACCTGAATGATTTGTACTTGCGTAGTGAGATTTTACAGGTGTGGAGAATAAAATGGGATCTACGGGGTGAAATTCGCTATCTTGAATATCAACATCATTGTCATGATGTGAAGTGGGCGGGGTAAAAAGCTTACTCTCTTTATAAACATGTAGGTCATTGGATTCTACCAATGACGTGAAATTGTTGTTTTCAGAATTATTGCCAATATCAGCCGAATACGTTGTATGTTTGCTGGTTTTAGGGATACTAATTTTCCTTTGAGACTGAAAGGTATGAATAGGTATCTCAATGAACGGTTTTGGTTTGATATTAATCTTATCTTGTTTAGGTTCCGAATAAATCCGAAGTACCACATCATTATTGTACATGGGTTGTAATAATGATTTGGCCTGGCTGTTCGCTAAATTCCAGTAAATATAGAGATGGCGAGGGTCAACTGCAAGAAGAGTAAGCTTATTAATGACTGATACAATTTTAGGGGCATAATAAAGATTGATGTTCTGACTTACTCTCAACAATTCTTGAGATGGTAAAGTAAGTTTAATATTACTTGTATCTACTTTAATAGGTTCAACAGGGGAGAAGTCACGACTGATTTTATGGCTAATTTTAATCATTTCACTTGCTGAAATGCGGGGGTTAAAATTTTTTCCAGAAGAGAGTCTGAGGTCCATCACTTATTTTTGTTTAAATAATTAAGAAGTTGTATTGTTTATAGCTAAAGATTATTGCTTCTAGTTATTAGCTAAATGGGTAAAATAATTAAAGTAACAAGTTGAACAAGCTACATATTATATAGCATTAGACGACGGTCTTTATATTAAAGTAGGGATAAAACATATGGTGAAGTATAGGTTCCTTATAAGCAATTGAAATGTAGTTTATATATTACAAAATTTTTTATAAATGGGATGGTGTTATCTTTTAGAAAAAATGATTTTGTAAACTGTCTTTTGTTTTGATAGAATACATCGCTTAGATTTATTGGGTTGTTATTTAGATGCTTGGACAAGAGTTTGAGTGGCTAAAAAGTAATCTCTCAGTGGTGAGCCTATTTTCTTTTCAAATAAATAAAAAAAGTTCTTGCCAAAAGTAAATAAATCTTTATAATAGTAATTCTTTGTTGGGTCGCTAGCTCAGTTGGTAGAGCACCGCACTTTTAATGCGATGGTCGACGGTTCGAATCCGTCGCGACCCACCATCCTAATTCAAATGAATCAAGCAGTTGCAGTTAATTCTGGACT
>Ga0209707_1001311_pt1 | contig 14251 bp, 18 predicted proteins | sample EN4Hudsemesocosm_FD_184630 | JGI IMG/M metagenome (GOLD analysis project Ga0209707, IMG submission 184630) | Methane-oxidizing microbial communities from mesocosms in the Hudson Canyon - EN4B Hudson Canyon (SPAdes) (version 2) | ecosystem: Environmental > Aquatic > Marine > Cold seeps | place... | reverse complement strand
ATCTGGACATATCAAAAGGATAGTATTTTGCTGATTTAATATGTCCAAATTTGTAGTTTTGGTTTTGAATTAACTCTTCCATAGAAATTTCGTCAATATTATTTAATTGTTCCAGTTTTTCTTTTGTGAGAATAATTCTTGCTTTTGGCATAGTATAAACGGCTTTACTCCAATAGAAATGTGAAAGGTATTGTTTATGTTTTAAATTTGGCCCAAAACAAATATTTTGATTTGTGTGCATTATGATTTGACTCTCTCGGGAGGGGTTGACGGGTAAGGAAATATGTTGATAATCTTGAAGATATTTTTTCTTAATAAGCTCTCTTACCTTATCTCCATATCCTTGGTCTTTAAAGGGGCCTTTGGAAATCAACCATGGTGGCCTATTATGCTGTAACCATATGATTTTTTCAGGAGAATTGGCAAAACTAAAAGACGAAAGAAATATAGAAATTAATAAAGAAAAAGAAAGTATACTTTTCATTGTTGACACCTACTTACATCTTACAATTGATTTACCATTTCATTATAAAGTAAATTGCTTAATGAAAAGCATAAATAGGTCTATTTGTAATCTCTATATCTGTTTTAAGCTCTTTTCCATACATGTCATAAACTTTATTAAACTCAGTAAGTTCCACTGTTATATTGGGCTCTTCTACCCAAACAATATCTAACTTTTGTCCTTTTTTGTTTTTGCAAGTTAAGACATGCAATTTATTCGCACTTGAATATTTCTCTACTTCACAATTTCCTAGAAATTCAATCATTGTTTTATAGGCATAAAAAGATTTTCTTTTTTCAAGTTTTCCACTTTTCATAAATGTTAAACCAAAAGTAGATGAGATTAATTGAAACCAGAATACACTCTGCACTCTTTTCGTACCAAGTGCCAAAAGATAATAACGTAACATGTAAATGGCTTGTTCTTCTTCACTTACGGCAAATTCATTGGCTTCTGTTTCACCTTTGATATGCCAAGAAAATTCACTTAATATAATGTCATTATTTGATTTTATTGCAAGAGTTGAGAGTCCATAGAGGGTATGAATCTGTTTTGTTAAATCAAATGTAAGCCATTGGGGGTTTTCTGGATAAGTTTGTTTATCTACATACATTAAAGCAGATACTTTATCAAACTTAATTTTAAAATAATTAAACAAGGCTCGTACACTGTATTGCATTTCAAAACCTTTAACACTTGGTCCTATTAAAGTGTAGTCTGGGAACTTGTCATTTCGTATACTTTGAACCGTGGTATAAAAGCTCAAATATTCTTTCATACTAAAGAAACCCCATTTTGTCTCATTGATTGCATTTGCAATTTGATAAGAAGAACAAATACCTTTAAATGTGGAAAAGAGATGTCGGATATCTTTTTCTAAAAGTGAAGCATCTTCAATGTGAGCTCTGCTTTGTATGATATTGATAGTAATATTTTTATTCTCAAAACCTTGTATAAATTCTTTGTATTTATCAACATTTTTCATATCATCTAATGGTAATCTAATGAGTAGGTCATTACAGTTAAGTTCGTTGATTAATTCAATTTGCTCAAGTCCCTTATCTAGATTTACATTCATTCCAAAAAAGTTTTTAAATTTATTTTTCTTACTTTTAAAAACAGCTCCTAGAAGTATGCTAAGGGGTAAGAAAAATGCATTAACTAGAACTAAGGGAACAAAATCAGCAGGTTTGTTTTTTTTGTTCATTTTTTGTTCATAATTTTTATCTGTGATTTCATTGGGCTCGTCTAAGGTATTGTTCCAAGTAAAGTATTTTGTTTCGATGATAGTGCCTTTTGAAGTTTTAATATTTTAACATATCATACAAAAAAGTTATGTATAAGTAATTTCAAAAGCAAGTTTTTTAATCAGAAGTGGGAGAAAAATCTCCCTTACTTTTTTAGCTTAATTTATCCAGCTCAGATAAAATCTCGGCAGGTTCACTTCTTAATGTATAGTTTTCGCTTACAAAACTGTATGTTATTTTTCCCGTTTTATCTACAATTATTGTAGCAGGGAAGGGTAACTCTTGAGTGGTAATGTCGTTGAACTTCTCTAAATCAAATCCAAATTCTTTGTAAATTTTATCTATGTGGTCTTCCAGTTTAAATACTAAACCAAGTTCTCTTGCATAGTCATTGTTTGTATCGGTAAAAACATCAAAGTCCAAGTCAAGTTTCTCTTTGAAAGAGAGTGAACTGTCTGGTTTCTCAGGAGAGATTGCAATAAGTCTGGCTCCCTTTTCTTTGATTTGAGGAAGAATATCTTGTAATGCTTTTAATTCTAGATTACAATATGGACACCAAGAACCTCTGTAAAATGAAATAACAGTGGGTGTATCAATAATATCTTCTATTTTTTGAGCTTTACCATCTAGATTTAACAAAGAACCATTTGGAAGTACTTGGTTATTTCCAATTGCATCTTTTGTTAAATTAGCTGCCGCCATATCATCCAATGCTTTTAATAAAGTATCTAAAACATCTTTTGGCATCTGTGCCATAACTTCTTCTTGTAATTTTCCGATTTGTTCTTTTAGTGTTGTCATTGTTTTTCCTGTTGTTTAATTTATTAATAGAATAGTTGTTCTATAACCAGTATAAAAAACTTACTATTTTGTCAGTAAGATTTTTACTTCTTTAAAAGCCACATCTCTTAAAGGAAGAATTGCCTTGTATTCCTCACTTGACCATGCTTTTTTTGCTGCATCTTCGGAAGGGTAGTCTACAATTATTACGAAGTGAGGTGCTTCATTTTGACCTAGGTTTTCTTTAATCATATACTTGGCTTGTACTTCTCCTCCAAATGCTTCACCATTTGTATTTGATCTTTGTGAATATTCTGCAAACTCTGGAGAGTTCATCCCATTTTCGTTAAATGTTCCTTCTAAAACTACTGTATATCTTTCCATCTTATTTCCTTTTGTTATATTATTTATATATAGAATAAGTATTCTATAACTATTAAAAAAAATTATCGAATCATATTGAGCACATTTTTTATGATCGAGTCACTTTCCTCTCTTGATTGATTAAATTTACCGTATACCCCTAAACCTTGAACAATAGTAATCAATGTAAGTGCCATTGCTTTTACATCACCTGTAAAATCTCCACTTAATGCTGCATCAATCAGATTTATTTCAAGCTGAGATTTAACATCTTGATAAAATTTTTTGACCGTACCAAATGCTTCTGGGTTTACAAACTTTTTTTCTATTATCGTATTGGTATATAAACATCCTTTGAAGTTTTCTTCAAAATAAAATGCTTGAAAGAAAAGCTCTATTCCTTTTTTTCCGTGGTTTTCTTGTAAAACTTTCAATTGGTTTGAAGCCATTTTTATAAAATAGTTTTCAAGGGCATCTTTATATAAACCATCTTTGTCTTTAAATAGAGAATACATTGTTCTACGGTTTAGTCCAGTATATGTCACTAAGTCAGCCATAGAAACACTTTCATATCCTTTTTCCCAAAAGATATTCATTGCTTTATCTAAAACTTCATCTAAATTATATTCTACTGGTCTTGCCATCTTGTAACTCCATATTTGACATTATAGAATATTAATTCTATAATGTCAAGACTTTTTCACAATACTGTTGATTTTTCCATTTTCATTATTTCTACTGGCTGTGCTAACCACTTTTGACATTTATTAAAAACCACTTTTGTATAGGGTTCTTCATAGTGTTGTGTCAATGCATCTTTATCTAGCCATTCTTCATATAAATATAAATATTTTTTATCATCATAAAGTTCAAATTGAATACAACCATTTTCTTGAAGTGTTTGCTCTATTATACTCAGTAGGGCATTTTTTGAATCTTCAAAATGTTCATCCTTTGGAAGAACATTTGCAATTAAAAATAAATTCTTTTTACTCATGTATTACTCCTTGTGTTTAGTGAATAATAATGGAATTTATAGGGTGAAGGTATAAGTAAAGTTCTTAAATGTATTAGTTTTTTAAATATCTAATTATTATAGATGAGTAGATACATCTTCTTGTCGGGTTCATGCGGTAAAGCAGCTATTAGAAACCAAAAAAATTTCTATTTAAAGATTCAAAAGAGTTAAGTGTTTCCTCATTTAATTGCCATTTTCGAACGTAATTTCTAAACAATAGAATATCTTCTTTTGAATGTTTATCATTAATTTTATCAATTATAGTTTTTCCAAATATATTTTTTGTACAGCCTATGTAAGCTATAATTTTGGGAGAGTTACTACTTTCCTTGACTTTCATTGTTATGAATTTTTCATTTGGATTTGAATTTACAACTGTGTTTGCCCACTTAACAAAAACAGGGTGATCAAAAACCCAATCTACTCTTTTCTTTTGCATCATACTAAGCAGATTACTCAATGGCGCACTGGAAGAGATGCTTAAAATATTATTCTGGTGTTCATAATCTTTTATCTCTATTGGATAATGCCACATATTGGCTATTTGTCCAAAGATAAGACTTTTGTCTTCCAGTAGTTTTTTCATGGAGACAGTTTTAACTCTATTATATTTTTGATTTATATGCTCAAGTGTTATAATTCTATATCCAGTTAACAAGTAAAGAGCTTTACTCCAATAAAATTTATCTTTTAGAATAGGAAATTTACCTACTGGGCCATAACAAACAGTATTATTGTTTTTAAGTTCTTTTAAAAGCCGGGAAGGGTTTATGGGCAATAGTTTATGTTTGTAGTCAGGTAGCTTTGACTCAATTACTTTTCTTATTTTGTCCCCGTATCCTTGATTTTTATGTATTCCTGAGGATATCATCCATGGAGGACGTTGGTGTTGTAACCAGACTATTTCTTTTTGCTCATTTGAATATAGGTTTGTAATGATTAGGAACTGTAAAAATAGCATAAAAAAAACAGTATTTAGGAGTTTCACTTTTATCCTTTCTTGATTATAACCGTAAGTAAATTTAATGTGGGGAAATATTATTTTATAATCAAAAAATTTTAGATTTGAAGAAGTTTTATGATGGAATGGTAACATCTATTTGTAATGGAGTTACTGTACTATTTTTCATTCTCTACTTTCTTTTATTGAAAAGAAAGTAGCAAAGAAAACAACAACGGCTTCAGAGGCTAAAGCTGTCCCTCCCTTATTATTTATTCTTTTCTGTCCTGCAAAACTCACTAAAACTTGCTCCCAGCAAGTTTCTTTACGCTCAAATAGTTTCGGACGGGTTTCGAAAAGAAGAAATAAACACTCGGCTCCTGCAGATGTTGTTCGTTGTCCAGCTTTTCCTATTAAATAAACTCACTACACTAAATTTCTGAACCATCCATGCTCTTAGATTCCAGCCTTTGTTGAAGCTATGTTTTTCTTCTCTTAAAGCGTAACCCGATTTTTTCTGTTTGAGTGTGAATAAATGTGCTGGGAGCACATTTTAACGAGTTATAAAATCAAGCTTTCTGATAATTAAAACTTAGGAAGTCGCAGACCTTAAACAACTGTGCTGGAAGAGTTTTTTGATTCTTTTTACGGTTAAAAAAGAAAAAAAGTCATATAAGTACTTTTTACTAAAGTAATAAAAACGTTGTCAGAACATATTGATTAGATTATTTAATAATTGAATATCTCTTGACAATAAAATAAACATATGATAGAATTATCATATGAAAAAATAAACATATGAAGGAATCATCATGAAAAAAACATTTAAAGCCAATAACATCTCTTGTATGAATTGCGCAAGTCTTATTAAAGGCTCACTCGAAGACGATTTTGGTGAAATAGAAGTAAATTTATCTGCATCTCCAAAAGAAGTAACAGTTGAAATTACCAACGATGCTAAAGAGATTGAGTTTAAAAATGAAATGGCTGATATTGGATTTGATATCATCGAAGACTAAAAGATACAATCATGAATCAATCTCAAGAATTAATACGTTCGTGTTGTGAAGATGGCAGTTATATCAGTGACATAGAAAAGATATTACCCAATGAAGAAGAGTTGGTTGATATTACTTGTGTTTATAAAGCTTTAAGTGACCCAATAAGAGTGAAGATACTCTTTGCTCTATTGGAATATGAAATTTGTGTGGGTGAGATGGTGAATTTATTACAGCTATCACAGTCTCATGTATCCCATCAATTAAAGATTTTAAGAAAGTATGGAATTGTAACTTTTACCAAAGACAAAAAAATGTCTTTTTATCAAATCAAAAATGATTATGTCAAAGAGTTACTCAAAATTACATTAAAAAATATTAAAAAATAAAAGAAGTAATCATGTCAAAAGAAAGCATAAAATTAAATATCTCAGGAATGACTTGTGTAAACTGCTCAAATGGAATTGAACGGGTAGTGAAGAAACTCAAAGGTCTGGATTCTTCAAATGTCAGCTTTGCATCCAATGAAGGCGAATTTTTTATTGACAGTGAAGTATTGGATAAACAAACACTTATTAACAAAATCCAAAAACTTGGATATGGAGTTGAAGAAGATTTAAAAGCGCTAGAAAAAAGCAAAGAAAAAGCATACGATAAATTACGAAATATCTTTGTTGTTAGTGCTACTATTACCCTTGTAATGTTCTATTTTATGTTTAACCCCCTTAGTGATATGAAAAACAACGAATATATTATGTTTATACTTGCAAGTATAGTTCAGTTTTATGCAGGAGGAAGATTCTATTCTTTGGCATACAAGGCAGTTTCTAATAAAAATTATGACATGAATGTATTGGTAGCTCTTGGGACCAGTGCTGCTTATTTCTACTCAGTTTTTGTTGTTCTGTTTCCTGATAGTTTTCCTGAACATTTGAAATTTATATATTTTGATGGGGCAGCTGTTATTATTACTTTTATACTTTTAGGACGACTATTAGAAGAGCGTTCAAAAACAAAAGCGACTAATTTTTTAAAAAAACTCATGGACTTAGCACCTTTAAATGCTAATCTAATCAAAACTGATGGCAGTATTGAAAGTGTTTTGGCAAGCTCTCTAAAAGTGGGAGACAAGGTACTTATTAAAGCAGGAGAGAAAGTCTCAACTGATGCGGTTATTTTAAAAGGCAATGCAGATATAAATGCCTCTATGATTACGGGTGAATCCATGCCTATTTATAAAACAATAGGAGATGAAGTCATCGCAGGAACTTTAAATACAACAGGGGTGATTGAAGTAGAAGTTTTAAAACAAGCAAATGATACGACTTTATCAAAAATCATTGGTTTATTAAGTACTGCTCAAAGTAAAAAACTTCCAATCAGCCGCTTTGCAGATAAGGTGGCAAATATTTTTGTTCCAGCAGTTATTGTGATTGCCATTTTGACTTTTATTATTTGGTATTTTGTTGTGGGTGATGCTTTAAGTGCTATTTTGGCTTCGATTTCAGTTCTTATTATTTCTTGTCCTTGTGCCCTAGGACTTGCTACTCCTATTGCTATTGTTAGTTCAGTGGGAAAAGGTGCGAGGGAAGGAATCTTAGTCAAAAATCCTGAAATTTTAGAAATTATAAAAGATATTAAATATGCTGTATTTGATAAAACAGGAACCTTAACCAAAGGTGAAATTTCTGTTGCCCAAGTATTACACCAAGGGGATTATCTTGATATTCTTGGAAGTGTTGAGAGACAAAGTGAACATCCTATTTCAAAAGCTATTGTTACTTATGTTCAAGATAAAGCACTCTCTGTTGATTTAGCAGTTGAAGATGTAAAAATAATTGCAGGAAAAGGTATTACTGCAATTTGCGACAATAAAAAAGTTATTATTGGTACAAAGCTACTCTTAGATGAAAATAATATTAGCATAGATGAAAAATATCTTGATTTTAATAAAAAGTATTTAGATGAAGGTAAGGGTGTTATTTTTGCTGCTGTTGATGGAATATGTTGTGCAACTTTTTCTTTGGACGATTCTTTAAAAGATGGGGCAGAAGAATTAATCCAAAGCTTGAAAGAAAAAGGTATTCTTCCAATTCTTTTAACAGGTGATAATATTACAACAGCTAATTTTGTAGCTAAACAGTTAAACATTGAAAAAGTATATGCACAGGTTTTACCTTCTGAAAAATACAAGGTTATCAAAGACTTGCAAAAAGAAGCAAAAGTATTGTTTGTTGGTGATGGAGTCAATGATTCTCCCTCAATCAAACAAGCTGATATTGGGATTACTTTAAACTCAGGTTCTGATATTACCAAAGATGCAGGAGATATCATTTTGGTGAATAATGAGTTAAAAGCAGTGTCAAAGAGTATTAATCTTTCCCATGAATCAATGAAAATAATTAAACAAAATCTGTTTTGGGCTTTTATTTATAATGCCATTGGTATACCAATAGCAGCAGGTATTTTATATCCCATAATGGGTGTAATGTTAACACCTATGTATGCAGGTATTGCTATGAGTTTCTCTTCTGTTACGGTTGTATTAAATTCTTTAAGACTAAAGTTTAAAACAATTTAGATATTATTGTAATACAAAGAAAAATAATGGAAGAAGATGCAAAAAGAGATAAATAATAACTCACTTATAAACAGTCTTATCACCCAAGAGGTCTTAAAAAGTAAAACGCTCATAGAGTCTTTTCGTAAAATAGACAGAAAAGACTTTGTACTGCTTGATGAAGAAGATACTTATACCATAGATAAAAATCTTAAAATTGGTTATTCTCAAACACTATCTCAACCCTTAGTCGTGGCATTTATGTTGGAAACCTTGGACTTAAAAGATGCACATAAAGTCTTGGATATTGGTTCAGGTTCTGCATACACTACTGCTCTTATCTCACAAGCTGTTGGAAAAATTGGTTATGTATTTGGTCTTGAAACAATACCCGCATTGGTTAGTTTTGGAAAAGAAAACCTGAAAAAGTATGAAATATATAATGCTTTTATTTCTAAGGCAAGTTTTGATCTTGGCATAAAGCGAAAAAAATTTGACCGTATTTTAGTTTCAGCAGCTGCATCTAAAATGCCTGTAGACTTGTTAGACCAACTGGAAGAAAATGGGAAAATGGTCATTCCTATTAACAAATCAATATATTTGATTGAGAAAAAAGAGGGTAAGTTTTTTGAAAACAGAGTGGCTGATTTTGATTTTGAACCTTTGGTAATGAACTGGGATAGCCTTTGATTGATTTACAAGAGGAGTATGCAGGATTTAACCTGTTACTTGATAGATATGATGGAGTAACAGTTGATACTTTAGAGTTAATTGAAAACAAAGAGGATTTTGAAAAAAAACTCCTGCTTTTGATAGGGTATTTGAAAACAAAAAATATAAAACTGCTTTGGATCACATTTACCTTAGAAAATTCACACTTCATCGAAATAGCAGCACAGTACAAATTTTCCTTTCATAATTGTGATACCTCTTATGTGATGATGGTAAAAGAACTGGTTTATGAACCTATAATTCCCACAGCACCAACTCACACCATTGGGGTTGGGGTAGTTGTAATCAACAAAGATAATCAAATACTGTTAATCAAAGAGCGTTTTTCAAACATAGGGTATAAATTACCTGGAGGACATGTTGATCTGGGTGAGAAATTACAAACAGCAGTTTGTCGGGAAGTTTTAGAAGAGACAGGAATAATTGTTGAGTTTGAATCTATTATTACACTCTCTTCTTTTCATCCTCACCAATTTGGCAAAGGTAATATTTATGTCTTGTGTAATGCCACAGCAAAAAGTCATGAAATTAATATTTTAGATACACAGGAAATTCTAGAAGCTAAATGGATGGATGTGGATTTATTTTTAGAACATGAAGATACCTTTGAATATGTAAAAGAGATTATCCAAAGCTCCTTTAACACAAAAGGATTAATAACAAAAGAGCTTGAGTTTTTTAATAATTTAAACATAGATTGCGAGTTGTTTTTTCCAAATTAATACTTAATACTAGTATCACATTTTAATTACATTTTAGGATATATGAGAATAAAATATTAACTGTAGGAGAAAACAATGAACTTTTTAAAAATATCTCTGTTTATAATATGTATCTGCCAAGTGTCTTATGCAGCTACGGCTAGCACTATTACTTGGGAATTTGCAAATGAACCGCCTACTTCATTTGAAAAAGATGGAAAGTATGTGGGTTTTGGTATTGAGATTATAAACAATATTCAAAGTAAAATACCCCAATATAAACATCGTTTAAGAATGACAGGAAACTATAAACGACTTGCAAAAGATGTAAAAGAGGGCGAATTAACCTGTGCCATCAATTTGTTTAAAACACAAGAGAGATTATCGTATATGCACTTTTCCAAAGTTCCGATGTTTTCTTCTTTTGAATTACAAATAGTACTTAGAAAATCTACTTTTGAAGACTTGGGAAAACCAAAAAAAATATCACTAAGAGAAATTTTGCAGATGAAAAATCTTAAATTTGGTACTTCTCACGGAAGAACCTATTCAAAAAATATACGTAAGATTTTAAAAGACAATGAAGAAAATTCAAATATTAACTCTTATGCGCAAAGTAATGTTGCAAGCAGTTTGTTAAAAATGTTGGTTCGTAACAGATTTGATTATATGTTTTTATATCCCGAAGAGGCTTTTTATCTCTCGAAAAACCTCGAGAATGTTGTTGATTTAGTAACTGTTCCCATAGAAGAAATTGGGAAGTTTTCCCATACTTGGGCGGTATGTACTAAAAATAAAGAAGGTGAAATTGTTGCTGGTAAAATCACCGAGATTTTGCAAGAAATTCGAGCTGAGAAAACATATATGAATTATTATATGAATGTAGTATCTCAAAATTTACATGAATATTATAAAGAACATTACAGAGACGTGTTTTTAAAAATATATGAAGAATAAATTCATAGAGTAAATTTACTCTATGATTCAAGGGCTTTTTTCTTTAAAAATAGGGACAGGTAAATACCTAAACCAATAAGCGCCATTCCCATTAAATGAAACAGTTCTAATCTTTCATTTAAAAAAATAAAGGCCAAAATACTTCCAAAAATAGGCATTAAATGTGTAAACTGCCCAGTTTTATGCGCTCCTATTTCATCAATTCCTTTATGCCAAAAGATATAAGACAAAATAGAGGGAAATATAACCATATATAAAATAACCCAATAGTTATTACTGACAATTTTGATACCTGAACTTAACCCATAGCCTTGGTATAAATATATAAAGAATAAAACGATGGAACCTAAAAATACAACTGCTGTTAAAAATTCTAAGGCATGTAGCTCTTTTGGTTTATATTTCATAAGTACAGAATACAGTGCCCAAGAAAGCCCTGCTGCTATTATCCATAAATCACCTGGATTAAAACTCATGGAAGTTATTTTGGATATGTCCCCTTGTAATACTAAAAACACCACACCCACAGTTGATAAAAGGATACCTAGAACCTGAGTGACAGTTACTTTTTGTTTTAAGATAAGGGCGGCTAGAAAAATTATCATAATAGGGACACTTGAGTTAATCAATAGTGCGTTAGTAGCTGTTGTTGTTTGTAATCCCATGTATACAAAACTGTTGTAACCACTTATCCCTAGAAGAGAGAAACTTATCATAATGGGGAAATGGGTTTTAATGGCTGAAAATATTTTATCTCTTTGCATAAAAAGAAGTGGTGATAAAACAAGTAGTGTTCCAAACCATCTGAAAAAAACAAGCTCAATGGGTGCAATATCTTCATGAATAAATCTTGCGATGACAAAATTTCCGGACCAAAATAATACACAAGACATAAGAAGAATATAGAGTTTCAATTCTTTCCTTTTTTTAATAGAGTATAAATAGCTATACTAAAGTATAGCTATTTTACATGATAAAATTATGACGCTTACTTTGAGAGAGTATAGTTGAGTAAGTCTACTACTTGCTGTGGCGTTGTTGCCCAGGCTTGTGCCCCTGCATCTACTTCTTTAAGCGCATGGATGATATCTTCATCGTGTAGTGTAATGTAGGGTTTGTTAACAGCAGCACAATATCCAGCATCATATGCCGCATTCCATTGTTTGTATTTATTTCCAAAACGGACAATAACTATATGCGCATTATTGATGAGTGTTTTTGTTCGAAGTGCATTTACTTTAGCACTTTGGTGGTCTCTGTTAAAATTATCATCTTGTATCTTTAGACCATCCCCTGCAGCATCACTTTTTTCATGATTGGTTACAGCTGAGCTGAATTCTATTTGAAGATTTAAGTCTTGGCAACCTTGAATAATCTCTTCTCTCCATGAAGTATGAATTTCTCCTGATAAATAAACGTTATATGTCATGACAGTCCTTTTATTTTTTGTATTATAACATGAAACAATTCAACAAACATTATAAATTACTTTTGTATTTTTAGCATATATTTACTATTTTCTAGGTATATATATCTTAACGTTAAAAAAAAGGTAAATACAGTGGATTATGGCACTCAAAGAATGGTTATGTACCCGCATTTAAATGCGGCAGGAATTTTATTTGGAGGAGTAACATTATCGTGGATAGTTGAAGATGCAATTATATTTGCAACTAATATGTTAGAAACCAATAAAATAGCGGCAGTAAAAATGTCAGAAGTCTCTTTTCAAAGTGCAGCCAATATTGGGGATATCTTAATATCAGAAGTTGAATTAGTACGAACGGGAACCACATCTATTACCGTAAAATGTATGCTTAAAAATAAAACAACTCAAAAAGTGATTGTTTATGTGGATGAAGTAATTATAGTTGCACTGGACTTTAATAAGCAACCTACCAAACATAAATTCGCAAAATAATCACTTGTTTCAAATCAAGTTTAATATAGACTACTAAGGTACATCTTTATACCTTAGTAAACTTTTCAAAAAACTCTTTTTTACTGCGTACGAATAACTCTTGCGTACTTGTCTTATATAAAATAGCTTCCACCCAAATATCATTTTCTTGGATTTTGCAGGTATTAATGGGGATATAGCTTAATTTATTTTTGTAGTGTACGTAGGGTTGATTAAATTCTATCTCTTCTTTCATTTTTATCCTTTTATGTGAAATTATAGCAAAAAAGTATTATAGCAAGAATCGGATTGTGAAAATAATACAAAGATTATAAACTTTTATATATAAATGCAGAAGCAGAAAAGGAAAAATATGAAGTTTGTCATTGAAAAATTAAGAGAAGCTTTTTTATATAATGTTAGGGTTAATGGCTATGATGATTTAAATCAAAATGTTGTTAAACTCATTGCAAAAGGTGGTGAACCTTGTAGAGATGTTCTTAGACGCGCAAAAAAAGGCGAAGAGTTGATTCTTGCCAGTTATTGTGCCTTTGAATTAAGTGGTCCATATAAAGAGTATGGGCCTATATTTATACTGGCCAAAGATTCTTTAGAAACAGTAGATTATTCAAAATTACCATTAAGTAAGTATGAGGGTTTTGACTATCTGCCAAAAACTTTTGTTTTAAAAGCCTATAATATACAAGAACAAATTATAAAAGCAGAAGTAACAGACGAAAAAAAGTCCACTCAACTCTTGTATGAGTATTTACAAAATGATGAAACGTCATTTGTCTTAGCCCGTTATGCGGCATACGGGTGTTTTAGCTTAAAAATAAAGGCGTTATAACTTTATATCCCCCCAAAGGCATTACGATGAATTTATTTGAAGATGATGAAACAATGAGAGTGAATCTCTTACCTTATGATGGTACACTTTATTATTATGGGAAACAGCTAAGTGTTCATGAGAGTAAACACTACTATACAGATTTACTTGAAAAGATACAGTGGAAACATGATGAGGCCATTGTTCAAGGGCAACGAATATATACCAAACGCAAAGTTGCTTGGTATGGAGATAAAGCCTATTCTTATACCTACTCAAATATCAATAAAGTGGCACTTCCTTGGATAAAAGAACTTCATGAACTGAAAAAGGTGGTTGAAGAAAAAACAGGAGAAACCTATAATTCTTGTTTATTAAACTTTTACCTAAATGGAACTGAAACAATGGGCTGGCACTGTGATGCTGAAAAAGATTTAAAATACCATGGTGCAATTGCCTCCCTGAGTTTAGGGGCACAAAGAAAATTCTCCTTTAAACACAGAAAAAGTAAAGAGAGTATATCTGTGAACTTGGAAGAGGGCAGTATACTTCTTATGAAAGGTGAGATACAAGATTTTTGGTTACACAGTTTACCCTCTTCCAAAACAGTACTCACTCCAAGAATTAATTTGACTTTTCGAACTATTGAAAAATAAGTAACTAATTTAATACTTTATGGTATAAAATATATGTCACTATTAAATCCATTTACAGTGATATA
>Ga0209707_1001309_pt1 | contig 14286 bp, 10 predicted proteins | sample EN4Hudsemesocosm_FD_184630 | JGI IMG/M metagenome (GOLD analysis project Ga0209707, IMG submission 184630) | Methane-oxidizing microbial communities from mesocosms in the Hudson Canyon - EN4B Hudson Canyon (SPAdes) (version 2) | ecosystem: Environmental > Aquatic > Marine > Cold seeps | place... | reverse complement strand
AGATGAAGTACAGCGTTCATTATCAATCCTTGAAGGGACTAATTTTTCAGGAATGGTGTTAAATAAAAGTCGAGGTAAAGAAATGAAATCATATCAATATCCTATAGACTAAGAATAATAAACAGTGGAGCAGTCATTCAATACTAAGACTAATAATTATTTTTAATAAAGATTGAAGAATTTAAAAATATATAAGATTTTTTAATGGAGTGGAATTATTAACCCGAATTGGTTTGCATATTTCGTATTATTTAGTTGGCCTATTGTAACTATATTGCTTTATCAACGATTGACTATAGTACGAGCAACATTGTGGAGTATATTGGGAGGGGCATTACTACTTCCAGTTGGAACTGGATTAGATTTGCCTTTAGTTCCTCCACTAAATAAAGCGTCTATACCAAATTTAGCAGCTTACTTCGTTTGTCACTATATGTTGAGGAAACGAGTTAAATTACTACCTAATCTTGGTTTAGTTAAAGGTTTGTTATTTGTCTATATTCTTAGCCCTTTTGTGACAGCTTTGTTAAATACTGATCCTATTGTTGCAGGACCGTTCTTTATTAAAGGCATAGAGTCTTACGATGCATTATCAGCTGTAATTAGGCAGATGATTTTTATTATACCTTTTGTACTAGGGATGAATTTTTTTGCTGGTGCTAGTGATCATGACGAGTTATTGCGTTTTTTGGTAGTTGCCGGGATTTTTTATTCATTTCCTATGTTATTGGAAGTGAGGCTTAGCCCGCAACTTCATAGATTGGTTTACGGTTTTTTTCCGCATAGTTTCGCTCAACAAATTAGGAATGGCGGTTTTCGACCAGTAGTTTTTCTTGGTCATGGGCTTTGGGTAGCCTTTTTCACCATGTCCACAGTGGTTGCTTCATCAATTTTATGGAAAATGCGAAGGTCAGTTATAGGGTTTCGTCCAGGGGTGATATTAATATATCTTAGTGTGGTTTTATTTTTCTGTAAAAGTATGGCTTCGATGATTTATGCTATTTTTGCCGTTCCTGTAATCTATTTTATAAGGCCGGCCAAACAAGTCAACCTTTCCAAATTTATTGTCGTTTTTGTCGTGTTATTCCCATTGTTGCGTATAGCTGATTATTTTCCTGGAAATGAGATAGCAAGTATGGTGGCTGAATACAATCAGCAAAGAGCAGAATCATTACAGTATAGAATAGATAATGAAGACATGTTATTAGACCATGCTCGTGAGCGACTTTTTTTTGGATGGGGTACATGGGGACGTAATCGTGTTTATGATGAACAAACAGGAAAAGACCTGAGTGTTACTGATGGACGCTGGATTATTGTTATGGGTGAACATGGTTTGATTGGTTATTTAGCGGAATTTGGGTTGCTTGCTTTATCTGTTATCAGATGCTCAAAAGTTATCCAATATGTTAAAGATAGTCGGGAAAGAATTGTTTTATCAGGATTATCATTGTTGATGGCGATCAGTATGGTTGATTTATTGCCTAATGCATCAGTTACACCTTGGACTTGGCTTCTGGCTGGTGCATTAATTGGGCGAACTGAACAAATAAAGTTTAATTGGAAGAAAAGCTTTGCCAGAAAAGAAAATAAACAGAAAGATAGTTCACTTCGGGTATAGGTATGAAATTAGACTTTCTCTCTAACGTTGAGCTGTTTTGTAATTTCAACTTTTATTAATCTAATAATATCAGATTAATTGCTGTATAGCTAAATAGGGTTAGGTCCTAAAAATCAAGTGTTTATATTAATCAATAATGACCAATTAAATATATGAGAATTAGTTTTATACTGCCTCCTCCAAATATGTCTGGTGGAATCAAGGTGGTGGCTATTTATGCAAAAGCACTAGTTGCCAGAGGACATAATGTGACTCTTATTGCTTCAATGCATAAAAAAATAGGATATAAGCATTGTGTAAAGTCGTTTCTAAAAGGAAAAGGTTGGCCAAGTAGAAAGTCATTGTATAAATCTCATTTGGATGGACAGGGTCTTGATTATCGTATTTTGAATAAGTTTCGACCAATAATTGATTCTGATGTACCAAATGCAGATATTGTTATTGCAACTTGGTGGGAAACTGCAGAATGGGTTGACCACTTAAGTGAAGAGAAAGGCGTAAAAGTTTATTTTGTTCAAGGCCATGAAGTTTTTCCTCATTTACCCATTGAAAGAGTTCAAGCTACTTATAAATTACCCCTGCAAAAGATTGTTATTGCACGGTGGCTCCAAGAGTTGATGTCTAAAGAATATGGTGATTCGTCTTCAGTGTTAGTGAGTAATGCGGTAGATCATAAACAATTTTTTGCAGCACCTAGAGGGAAACAAAAGGTTCCAACTATAGGTTTTTTATATGCAACTATTTTTTCTAAAGGGATGGATATTGCTTTAAAGGCAATAGAAAAAATACGTGAAAAGTATCCTAAATTGAGAGTTATTTGTTTTGGTATTTACATGCCAGAAGAAGGTTTTGATAAGGATATTGAATTTCATTATTCTCCACACCAAGAAAATATACGTGAATTGTATGCACAATGCGATGTTTGGGTAACAGCAAGCCGTACAGAAGGGTTTAATTTGCCTGCGATGGAAGCTATGGCTTGTCGAACTCCAGTGGTTAGCACCAAAGCGGGGTGGCCTGCGGAAGGTGTTGTATCAGGTAAAAATGGTGTTTTAGTCAATGTGGATGATATTGAAGCCATTGTGGAAGGTATTCAATGGGTATTTAATTTATCTGAAGAAAAGTGGAAATCAGTATCAAATTGTGCAGCAAATACAGTTGCAGATTGTTCCTGGGGGAACTCAGCTTCAAAGTTTGAAGAAGCACTAGAGAGAACTTACCTGGAACAAAGAGTAGAAAAATAATCATTTTAAAGTTTTATTTATAATTCCCATAGCTAATGACAAAAACATTAAAACAAAAAGCTGTACGCTCAGGTATATGGGTTATAGGAGGGCATTTTTTTTCTCAAAGTTTAAGGCTTGGGGGAAACCTAATTCTTACACGCTTACTTGTGCCAGAGATGTTTGGCATTATGGCTATTGTTACCGTTATTATGGGCGGTTTAACAATGTTTTCAGATGTAGGATTGTTGCAAAATATTGTTCAAAGTAAGCGAGGAGAAGAGCTAGATTATTTAAATACAGCATGGACAATTCAGATTGTCAGAGGCTTTTTTATTTTCTCAATTGCTCTGGCTTTAAGTTATGGATTATACCTTTTAGGGCAGACTAGCTATTTGTCTGAAGACATGGTATATGGCAACGTTGAATTGCCTTTTATATTAGCTTTTGTTTCTATAACAGCAGTAATTTCTGGATTTAATTCCATCCATATGCTGGTATTAAATAGAAAATTCATGATGGGGAAGCTAGTCACTATTGAACTATTAAGTCAATTGATCGGGTTGGTTTTTATGCTGTATTGGGCCTGGTTTTACAAAGATGTATGGGCTCTGGTTTATGGGAATCTGATCAGTGCCTCTACCAAGATGCTATTGTCGCATATTGTTAATATAGGAGCGCGTTGTCGTTTTTATTGGGAAAGGGAAGCTGTGGATGAAATTTTTCATTTTGGTAAATGGATATTCTTGGCATCTATATTAGGCTTCTTATTAAATCAAGGAGATAGATTACTTTTAGGTGGACTCATCTCTGCTGATGCCCTAGGTGTTTATACCATTGCATTTTTTTTAGCAAATGCACTTAAAGATGTTTTTTCAAAGCTTGTTTCCTCTGTTTTTTATCCTGTATTAAGTCAGGTTGTAAGAGAGCAACCTAATAAAGTAAAAAAGACATATTACAATATCAGGGCAAAAATAGACTTTATTTCAATGTTTACTGCAGGTTTTTTATATTCAACAGGTAGTGTAATTATAAATATTTTATATGATGACAGGTATATTGATGCTGGTTGGATGATGGAAATATTATCCTTATCTTTAATTTCAGTGGGTTTTATGTTGGCAGATCAGTTGTTTTTATCATATGGAAAGTCTAAATATATGAGCATCTTAATTGGTTTCCAAGTTGCCAGTTTATATACTTTGGTTCCATTATTGTTCCATTTTTATGGTATGGAGGCGGCTATTTTGACCATTGCACTAAACCCTGTTATTAGAATTGTTATTTCCTGGGCTATTATGAAAAAATATTATTTTTTATCAATATACAGAGAAATAATGTTTTCCCCTTTATTTGTAATCGGGATGTTAAGTGGAGAAAAATTACAAAAGGTAATTGCTATATAAAATATATTTCTTAAGGAATAATTAAATTAGTTACATATGGGTATCAATATGCTGAATAATATAAAAAACCCTGAAGGTTCTTCGACCCTAAGCTAGAGCCTGTTCTTAAAGAAATGAGAAAGAAATGTTTTTTTGTGAGAGTACATAATATCCGTTACCTCTGAGATTTCTTTGTTAAACCTCTGCTCTTTTAGGTTGTTTACAAAGGTAATTAAAATCAAACTTAAGAGATTTATGAATAAAATAATATCGGCAACAGATGCAAATTGGGAAAGAGAAAAATTAAGTTCTTTTTGGGAACCGAATAAACAATTGTTGAGTAGTTTGCGTAAATATCAAAAATATAGAAACAAAGGTACTCAGTTTTCGAAGTTAATAAGCAAAATTTATGTATTAAAGCATCGGTTTTGGAGCATTGTAACGGGTGCTGATATCCCCCTTAGTTGCCTACTTGGTGGAGGCCTTTTAATTCCTCACCCCAATGGAATTGTTATTCATCCCAAAGCAAAAATAGGTGTTAATTGTTTGATTTTTCAACAGGTCACAATAGGTAGTATTGATGAGAAAGTTCCCACTATTGGAGGGCATGTTGATATTGGAGCAGGGGCAAAAATAATTGGAAATGTTACCTTAGGTAACGATGTCAAAATAGGGGCTAATTCAGTTGTAATGGATAATGTTCCAGATAATTGTACAGCGGTTGGAATACCTGCAAAAGTTGTAAAAACGAATTGTTAATTAGATTTATTATTACATGAAATTCGGTTTTAAAATGCCACCTGTTTTTTAAGAGCTTATTGGATAAAATTAATATGGATTTGACTACAGTAATAGTTAATTATAATACGGCTAATTTATTACATGATTGTATTAACGCATTACGTAATTCGGCATCAAAAATAGCAATGAACATTGTTATTGTTGATAATGCCTCCAGTGATGAATCAGCATCATTATTACAACGTGATTTTTCTGATTGTAAGTTGATTTTTAATGATAAGAATATTGGTTTTGGGCGGGCGAATAATCAATGTATTCCCTTTATTCAAGGAAAGTATGTCTTACTGTTAAATACAGATGCTTTTGTTTCGAAAGATACCATCAATAAAACAATGCAATACATGGATAATCACCAGAGTTGTGGCATTCTAGGAGTCAAACTTTTAGGGCGAGATGGTGAGTTACAGCCTTCTTGTCGGTATTTTCCAACACCATTGAATATTTTTCTACAGCGTACGGGGTTTAAGAGGTTTTTTAATCATACACAGTTAGTTGATGATATGTCTTGGGATCATAACTCTAGTAGGAAGTGCGATTGGGTTCCTGGTTGTTACTATTTAATTCGTAAAGAAGTTGTTGAAGAAGTAGGTTTATTTGATCCAAGATACTTTCTTTATTCAGAAGAGGTTGACCATTGTTTTGCTACTAAAAAAGCTGGCTGGGAAGTACATTATTTTTCTGATACTTCTGTTGTTCATATTGGAGGGGAAAGTGCCAAATCAGACAATGATTTAACAACAAGTGGTAATCAAGTAGAGGTTTTACAAATTGAAAGTGAATTATTGTATTTTGCTAAAAACCATGGTTTTCTAACTGCGCTTAACAATGTTTTATTATTGACATTAGCCGATATAATTAAGTTGACTAAAAATATTCTAAGAGGAAGGTTTAACGCTTCTTTGCAAGTACCAATTAAACATAGTCTAGTGGTCTGGGCTTTATATTTTAAAACCTTTTTTGCTACCACTCCAACTCGATAGTTTTCGATGTGTTTTGTAACTTAATGACTCATTTAACTATTTAAGGTGGTTGTTGTCTTAGTTTTGGAAGTATAAAAATATATGAATACATCAATTAATAATTTTAAAATTGCTGCGGTGGTTATTGGACGTAATGAAGGGCCACGCTTAATATCCTGCTTAGAGGTGTTGCTTGGACATGTTGAACATATCATTTATGTTGATTCAGGTTCATCTGATAATAGTTTGCAAGAAGCTGAAAAACGAGGGGTTATCTGTTTATCCTTGGATATGGGGGTACCCTTTACAGCAGCTAGAGCAAGGAATGCCGGGGCTAGTTACTTAATTCAAAAGTATCCAAGTTTAAGTGCTATTCAATTTATAGATGGTGATTGCGAAATTTATTCCGATTGGCTGACAAAAGGTCGCCAATTCTTGGTTGAAAACTCTACCTATGCGGTAGTTTGTGGTCGAGTGAAAGAAAGGTTTCCTGAACGATCTATTTATAATGCACTTTGTGATATTGAATGGGATGCTCCACAAGGAGAGGCTTTGTCATGCGGTGGTATTGCGTTAATAAGGTTGGCTGCCTACAAACAAGTGAATGGCTATCGAGATAACTTGATAGCAGGGGAAGAACCTGAAATGTGTTTCAGGCTAAGGCAACAAGGTTGGGGTATTTATAGGCTTAATGCTGAAATGACTTTACATGATGCAGAAATGACTAAATTTTCCCAATGGTGGAATAGGGCGAAACGGGGGGGGTATGCTTATGCTTCTTCATTTTACTTACATGGGCAATCAGCAGAGAAATTTAAAAAGAAAGAAGTACTGAGTATTATTTTTTGGGCAGGTTTTTTACCCATAATATGCTTACTTTTAGCAGTAATTAATCAGTATGTATTGGCTTTTTTATTAGTTTATATATTACAAATCCTAAAAGTATTTATTAAATGTGAAATAAAAAATGAAAAGCTTTTAATAAAATTAATTTACTCTATAACTATTGTGTTAGGTAAGTTTCCCCAGTTTCTGGGGATAATAAAGTTTGTTATAAATAAAATTAAAAATAATAAAGAATATTTGATTGAGTATAAATAACCTGTTTTTAGGTTTTTTAATAAAACCTTTCTATTAGCTCACCTTTCAATCCTTTATTATAAAAAGCACTTTATTAAGTTAGGGTGCATTCTTTCCAGCAAAATAAATAATCATGACTGATAATTCTTACGTTTTAATTTCTCCCTGTCGCAATGAAGCAGACTATATGAGAATTACCTTAGATAGTGTTGTTAACCAAAGTAAATTGCCAGCTTTATGGGTCATTGTTGATGATGGCTCTACGGATGATACCCCTTCTATATTAAAAGAATATGCTGAAAAATATGAGTTTATAACTATTTTGACTCGGGAAAATAGAGGGCATCGTAGCGTTGGACCTGGCGTTATTGAAGCCTTTTATTATGGGTATGATGCTATAGATGTTGATCAGTTTGAATTTATTTGTAAGTTTGATCTTGATTTAGATTTGCCAGAAAAATATTTTGAAATATTAATACAACGGATGAATGAAAATCTACGTATTGGTACTTGTAGTGGTAAAGCATATTTTAAAGATAAAAAAACGGCTGAATTAATCAGCGAAAAATGTGGCAATGAAATGTCAGTTGGTATGACTAAATTTTATCGACGTAGTTGTTTTGAAGAAATAGGTGGATTTGTAAGGCAAGTAATGTGGGATGGAATTGATTGTCATCGCTGTCGGCAATTAGGCTGGGTTGCTGTTAGCTGGGATGAGCCTGATTTACAATTTATTCATTTGCGGCCAATGGGATCAAGTCAGGTAGGTATTTTTACAGGACGTATGCGGCATGGGTTTGGGCAATACTTTATGGGGACGGGCATTGTTTATATGTTGGCTTCGTCGGTCTTCAGAATGCTTCACCCTCCTTATTTTATTGGAGGAATGGCTATGTTTTGGGGATATCTAAAAAGCGCATTTAAACAAGCGCCACGTTTTGAAGATAAAGAATTACGCCAATTTATTAATCAATACCAATGGGCTTGTTTGTTTAAAGGCAAAGCTCAGGCAACCGCTGACTTAAACAAACAGCAAACTGCTGTTTGGCAAAAAACACATGGGGATGTGTAAATGAAAATTGCTTACCTAGCCCCTGAAATTCCAGCTTTATCTGCAACCTTTGTTTACAACGAAATTTTTCAATTAGAAAAGCTGGGTTTAGATATTGCCACTTTTTCTGTGCATGAGAACCAAGCTAAATTTTCTGATTTGGATTTGCAAGATTTAAAAAAACGAACAAGTTTTTTATATCAGACTTCAATGCTGACTGTTGTTTTAGATCAGCTTCAGCTTCTGCTAAAGCACCCAAGCTTATATGCTAAAGCGCTTTTGTTACTGATTAAGGATATTAAAAATACAGGTGCTTTTACGCGCTTAGGCATGGGTTTAGTTTATCGTTTCTTTTATGCAGGGACTTTAGCAAATCAATTGCTTAAGCAAAAATGTGAGCATATCCACGTCCATTTTGCTCATGTTCCTACTGATTTAGCCATGTATGCATCAACCCTTGCTGGCATTAGTTTTAGTGTGACAGCACATGCGAATGACTTATTTCAGCGGGGGTGGTTGCTAAAAGAAAAAGTAAACCGTGCTAAATTTTTTATTACTATTTCTGAATATAACCGTCAGTTTCTTATTTCAAAAGGCGCTGATGGCGAAAAAATAACAGTTTTACATTGTGGGGTTGACCCTGCTCAATTTAGTTTAAGGCAAGATTTTACACCTTCAGATATAGCTAAAATAGGTGTGGTGGCTCGATTGGTAGAAAAGAAAGGTATTGATCATTTAATTAATGCAGTGGCACACTTAAAGAAACAAGGCAAATCTTATCAATTGGCTATTGTAGGTGATGGACCTCTATTGGCTGAACATAAATCCTTAGCCCATTCTTTAGGGTTAAGTTCTAAAGAAGTTGATTTTTTAGGTGCTATAGATCATCAGGAAATTGCAACATTTATTAAGTCTCTACATGTTTTTGTATTACCTTGTCAAAAAGATAGTTCAGGCGATTTGGATGGCATCCCCGTTGTATTAATGGAAGCAATGTTATCAGGAGTACCCGTAATATCAACACCCGTATCAGGAATTCCAGAGTTAATTATTAAAGATGAAACAGGTCTGCTTGCAGCCACAGGCAATGTGGAGGAACTGGTTGATTGTATTCAACGCACTATTGATAATGTTGACTCAACTCAAGATAGAGTGAAAAAAGGCGTTGTTAAGGTTCAAATGGATTTCAGCCTTATTAAGAATTCTTTAAGGCTTTATCATCTCATTTTAAAAGACAAAGAATAATTGAGAGAAATTTTGAAATGGGTGTATGTCCGAGATAACCAGGGTGGGTAGAGGATGAAAATGACATATTTATTTGAAGTCTCTGTGAAAGTGCGTTGTTTTTATCTAATTTTCTAAGCTGGCAGGGGGGAGATAATATACATCGGCAAAAAATGTGTAAGGAATCTTTAATAAATTATATAATTCAATTGGTTATGATATATTCTAATATCGGTATGGTAATCGGTAAAAATAGATAAATAAGTTATAATAAGTATTGTATTTCAATACCTTATACGGAGTGAGAATCGGCATGTCACTATTGGAATCACCTTCACGAATTGAGCCTTGCTTAATTGGTGAAAATATCCCTGCAAAAACTTCGGATTTAGTAGCGGACCTTGTCGGGAAATCATCCAATTTAAGTGCTTGGTTGAACCCTAAAACAGCCGCAAGTTTATCATCCATTGTCAGAATGATGAACTGTTACTACTCAAATCTTATTGAAGGACATAATACAAGGCTTCAAGATATAGAGCGGGCACTTAATAGTGATTTTGAAAATAATGACGAAAAAAGAAATCTACAGATAGAGGCTTTAGCACATGTTAGAGTTCAAAGTAAGATTGATAGAATGTACATAAATGGAGAGCTTAAGAACCCAGCTTCAATTGAATTTGTTTTATGGTTACACAAAGAGTTTTACTGCGGTGCAAACGAAAGTTTGTTGACAGTTAAAAGTGACAACAGAAGCATTATAATGGAGGCTGGTAAATTTAGGTCAACTGCCGAGCATAATGTTAGTGTTGGACATCATCAGCCTCCTAGTGGGCTGTATGTTGAAGATTTTATGCGGTATTTTGAAAATAGATATAGTCACGTTACGGGAAAGAGCAGTCAAATTATGGCAATTGCTTCAGCCCACCATAGGCTTGCATATATTCACCCGTTTTTAGATGGTAATGGTCGCGTTTGCAGATTAATGAGCCATGCAATGGGCTTGCAGGCAGGAATAGGTGCTTCGGGTTTGTGGTCGATATCCAGAGGGCTTGCCAGAGGCTTGAATGCGCCCAATGAATATAGATCCATGATGAATTTAGCCGATACAAAAAGGCAAGGGGATCTTGATGGTAGAGGTAATTTATCTTTACGAGCATTGGTTGATTTTACAAACTGGTTTTTAAAGCTAAGTATTGATCAAGTTGAATTTATGACAGACTTATTTGACCTTTCTCATCTAAAAAAACGACTAGAGAGCTATGTGAAATTCAAAGAGCTTAAACCAGAGTCCATGTATATTCTGGATGCTGCACTTAGTAATGGAGAAATTCCTAGAGGCGATGCTGTAAGAGTAACAGGTCATAAAGAACGTAGCGCTAGAACAATCCTATCAAAACTAACGGATGATGGCATTTTAAGCTCTGATACACCTAAAGGACCTGTTTCTCTTCGATTTGATTTGGATTCATCAAGAATATTATTTCCAAAATTATTTGATGATTTCACATCGGATTAAATTAAGGACAATAAAGTTGGTTGCCCTTAATTAGACAGGCTAGGCCGTAGGAGTAAATCAATTCTGAATGGTGGTGCTTATGATATTTAACTTAATAGGTTTTGCATCAGCTCTAGTTCCATCATTAAATAACAGACGAGCACGAATGATATGTTCACCTGCTGAAAGGTTGTTGATACTAAACTTGTAGGGGGCATTTTTAATCCCAGCCTGATATTTCCAGTTATCTTTCCAAAAATCGACCTGTTTAATATCGTCGGCCCATTTTGTTGCATTTGTTTGAATAACAATAGGCTTCCCTGCAACAAAAGTACTGCCAGTAGAAGGTGTTGAAATTCTGAAAGGCGCTTCTTTAATAAAGATGTTCATAGGGGTAGCGTCAGATCTAGAGCCATCTTTAAATAACAAGCGAGCACGAAGGATATGATCACCTGTTGAAAGATTGTTGAGACTAAACTCATAAGGAGAATTTTTAATTCCAGCTAGGTATTTCCAATTATCTTTCCAAAAATCGACCTGTTTTATTTGAGTGGCCCAGTTTGAAGCATTTGTTTTAATCGAAATAAGATCACCTTCAGTAGCCTCTACAGGAGCGGTGATTGCAAAATCAGGCATTTCACTTTGTAATACAAACCAGTGATACTTCATATCAGAAGATAAGTTAATGTTGTATTTTCCGTCTCTATCTTGCTTGGCTAGTATTTGATCTTTTAGTTTACCGATACGATTAATCGGGTAGAGTTTCATTCCTTTGCGAGCATAAATCTTTAGCTGACCTGTAACAGGCTCAGAGAGAAAGGGAAGTTGGTTTTTTTGTTTTGGTTTTGATTGAGCCAAGACGGTAATAAATATTTTATTAGATTCACGAATAGCTTTATTGTCTAAGCTTTGAACAGCAACGACTGCATTCCCTGTGTCAATTTTATATGTAACATCTGTTAATTCAATTGTTTCTCCACCAATCCAGCCTGAAGCAACTTGTGACTTTTCAGTATCAATTGTATGGATTCCTTTTTCCCAGTTACGTTTTAATTCCCCTGTATCTGATTCTACAAAGTTCTGTCCAGCTGGAATAAAGTCTTTATTAGTGTCATGAATGACAATTGAACCGTCTTTATATGCATGACTTGTCTTTAACCAAGGTAATTCTGGTGTTGCTGGCATATCAATGCTTAACTGACTTTTTTCTAAAAGTGTTCTAATTGTTTTAGACGTTGTCGGGTCTTGTCGGTTAAAAAAGAAATCGTCTCTACTTAGCTTTAATGCATATGATTTTTTTGCTGCGGATACATGGTTTTGTCGATATAAAAGTGCAGCAGCAGGCATCAACCCTATAATGGCAGGGTCATTGTAGGAAGAGTAATTACTTCCGTAGCCTTTATTGCCAAGAGGGTTTTGGCTGTATCCATATAACATAATGGCATCCCAACTCTGCAGATTAGCAATGCTGGCAACAAAGAGAGGTGCGGTAAATCTATCTTTGGCAGGAAATGGCTCGATGTTCCATTCGGTTATGGATAATGGATAACCTGTTACTTGTGCTGCCCCAGGCCAAGTTAAAAAACCTGGTACGTATCGAGGATTGAGTTTTAATTCATTTGCTTTGCCATAAGTATGAGCATCAATAAGGTCGCCATCTGTTAAGGATGGTAATCCAAACAGCCCCATGTGTCCCCAACTATTGGTGGTTGAAATTAATGATTTAACGCCAAGTCCATCCAAGTGATCAATCATTTTCTGGTTGAAACGATGTTCTACATCGCTTAAATAGATTTTTGATTCTCCCATTAGCCATGTTGCCCTTACTTTGTGTTTAGAAAGTCCAGAAGTACTTGAAAATTCTTGAGAATCTTTAGAGAAAATAGAGTGATGAATGGGGACATTTTTATTAGCTAATAGAGCATTGCCAAAATGTTGGGTGAGGTCATTTTCATTTGTAATCAGTAAGGCAATAACAGCTGGGTCATCTTTATAAGCTAATTGTGTATGTGGATTAACATGAGTTAAATAGGCTTTATTAAAAGCCTGCATTAAAGCCTGAACATCTTTATTGTAATAATTAAACCCTTTTGCTTCAGCATGGCTTTTTCCTTTAGAAAAGTCTGAGAAATTAGTGATACCATCATTTTCTGTAAATCTTCGCCCCACATGTAAATCAAGCCATATATAAACACCTTCATCTTTTAAGCACTTAATCCACCAATCAACTTTTTTAAGTGCTGAACCTGAAAGTTCATGAGTATTATTATTTTGATCTTTAAAAATATTTGGCGTTACCCAGCTGCTATCGTGGTGGTGAATTCTAATTAAATTAAAACCTAGTTGTGCAATGCGTTTAGCATGACGCTTTATATCAGTACTTGATGATTGAAATAGAGCTGATGCTTGTATATTAGCCCCCCAAAATTTAGCGGGAGTTCCATCTTCAAAAAATAATTGATCATTTTTTCGTTTAATAAAGCCTTTTTTGCCAGCGGGAATATGGTCTTTATTTAAATATGATAAGTCAATGGGAGATGATATGGGGGAGAGAATATCCTTATGCCAAGAAGATTCAGAGTTGTCGTATGCTAAACTATCGGGTCCTAAAAAATTGATATTATCGCCACCTGTAACTGTCATACTCGATAATTGAGAACCAGCAGCAATATCAGTAAAGAAAAGCACTCTTATATTGTTTTTTTGTCCTCGCTCAAAATATATTTTTTTAGGTGCAGGGTTAAAAATAACTTTGATATATTTATTTTGATCAGTTTTCCATTGCCAGCCAGAATTGTCAGCTAATAGTTCGGGATGAGTTGAGTAGTTGGATAAACTCAACTTAAACTCAATACCAAAACCTATCGCATCAGGAATAGTTGAAGATTTTTGCCAATTATAATTCCATGTGAGCTTGTTAGTTGCTGGAGTAACTGATCCTGTAAATTCAATATCTAAGGTTTTTACTTGGCTGGTAAATGACGTTTCGGTGTATTGCTTGTTTTTTATGTTGTGAATTGACTGTACAGTTGCCCCTGCCCATTTCCATCCATTTCCCCAGCCAATATAACTAGTATTAATAATAGGTAAGGTTTGATCAAAAGCAGAAAATAGCGCATCTTTTTCATTAACTTTTACTGTGTCTATGGCTAGACAGAAAGAACTTTGAAAGAGTAAAAGTAATAAAGTAGCTTTAATAATGTAATTATTCATGTTTTTATCCCCTCGTTACTTAAGGAGTTTCTGATCAAGTCAAATTATTTTTAGATTGCTAAAACTGGCACGAAATCGTAACCAACTTATACAGAAACTACTCTATGACCACTTACTGCTTGAAAGCATTGTTTAGGTCAATACAAATAAACTAACATGACTATTAATTAACCACTGGCTAAAGAGAATAAAAAATGTAGCCTTGATGCAGTGAAACGAAATCAAGGAAAACAT
>Ga0209707_1001296_pt1 | contig 14375 bp, 11 predicted proteins | sample EN4Hudsemesocosm_FD_184630 | JGI IMG/M metagenome (GOLD analysis project Ga0209707, IMG submission 184630) | Methane-oxidizing microbial communities from mesocosms in the Hudson Canyon - EN4B Hudson Canyon (SPAdes) (version 2) | ecosystem: Environmental > Aquatic > Marine > Cold seeps | place... | reverse complement strand
ATAAAAGAGTTTTTATCTACTCGTGCTTGTGCGGGCTCTCTAATGCCAATTTTTAGGCAGGGAGGATTGGGGCGGATAGAGCTCTTTCCTTCATTATCTTCTTCTGCTTCATGGGGAAACAGGCGGGCTAAAGTAGTGGAGTAATGATTTCTATGATTTTTTCGTTGCTCAGTTCACCTGGTTGTCTGTGGATGATTTGTCCATGTTGATTAACAATCAGAGTAAAAGGGACGGCATTAACGATATTGCCTAGTTGTTGGGATAGACTTATACCTTCATCGCCGGCAATGAGCATGGGATAATTTACAGCTATGGTTTTCAGGTATTGTTCAACTGCGGCTTGGTCTTCGATGGCAATACCGATAAATTGTACGTTTTTGTCTTTGTATTCTGCTTGCAGTTTTATAAATTCAGGAATTTCCTTTAAGCAAGGAGGGCACCAGGTTGCCCAGAAATTGATGATTTGTATTTTTCCTTGCCATTCAGAAATGCTGCGTTGTTTGCCTGTGATGTCGGGTAAATTAATTTCAATTGCAGGGATAGCTGTGTTTGTCTCATTTTTAACCGACAAAGTTTGCACAAATATGCCGCCAACCAAGGCCAGGGCACTAACAAAGAATATCAATATAGTGTTTTGTTGCATAAGCTTAAAGTTGATTCAGCGTTGCCATGAATGTGTCTGTGTCTTGATAACCAATCACGCGAGAGGCTTTTCTTTCTGTTTTATCCGGGCCAAAAAATACAATGGCAGGTGGGCCTATTAAATTAAACCGTTTTAACAGGGCTTTATCATCGTCATTGTTTTTTGTTACATCGGCCTGGATCAATATGAAATTGGATAGTTTGTTTTTTACCTTTTTATCGGTAAAAGTATAAGCTTCCATTTCTTTGCAGGATATACACCAGTCGGCATAAAAATCCAGCATGACCCATTGATTATTAGTATTCGCCTGTTCAAGTGCTTGTTCTAAGTCTGTGAGGGACGAAACTGTTTTAAAAATTAAGCCTTCATGTTGTTCGGCTGACTGCTGACTAGAAAATCCTCGTAAAGGCTGTAAGGGATTAGTATTACCCATGCTTAAGCCAATTAGCAGTAATATGCCATAGACCAGCATAATGACGCCCAGCCCTTTCCACAATTTATGCCAGCCTGAGACAATTTCGGGAATGGGATCGATGGCGCGTAGATAAATGGAAGGAATAATTAGCAAGAATGCTGATAGCAGCATGGTGATTGATGGCGGTAGAATTCTATCCAGCATCCAGACCGAAACCGCAAGCATAATAACGCCAAAAATGGCTTTGGTTGAATTTAACCAATGGCCTGCTTTGGGTAATAAAGAACCTGCCGATGCGCCTAATAGTAATAAAGGTGAGCCCATGGCAAAGCCCATCACAAAAAGAGCTGATCCGCCTAAAACCACGTCCCCTGTTTGTCCTATATAAATCAGTGCGCCAGCTAAAGGTGCCGCTACACAAGGGCCAACGATCAATGACGACAGCGCACCCATGATTGCAGCGCCAATATATGATCCGTCACGGTGGCTGTCGCTGGAATTGTGTATCTTGGCCTGAAAGGATTTAGGCAGTTCCAGGCTGTAAAAACCAAACATCGATAAAGACAATAGGATAAAAATGCCACTGAATACAGCAATAATCCAGGGCTCCTGAAAGATAGTTTGCAGATTACTGCCAAATAAAGCGGCTAGAATACCAAAGACTGTGTAAGTTAATGCAGATGCAATAACGTAGCTCAAAGAAAGTAAAAAGGCTTTACGAGTGGTGATTGATTCGCCTTGACCAACAATGATGCCAGATAAGATTGGGATCATCGGGAAAATACAGGGCGTAAATGCCAATAACAGCCCAAAGCCAAAAAAACTGAGTAAGGTCAGAGCTAAAGAGTCACTTTGTAAGGATTGAAATATTTGGTCTTGTTCTGAAAGTCTGATCGTGGGTGATGTTTGTGCGACCTGAGCAGATAGTTGTGTGGCTTCAGGTAATAATAATTCTATTTTTTTTTTCATCGGTGGGTAACAAACACCCCGATCAGCACAGCCCTGAAATTTAGCGGTTAACTGGATAGTTTGAGCCGCTTTTGTGGCGCGAATAACAGGCACATCAAAACTGAGTTCATTATAAAAAATCTCGACTTGGCCAAATGCTTCATCATGATAAGGTTGGCCTTGAGGTAATTTAATTGCCCCTAATTGTACGTTTGGGTTATCCAAAGAAAGTTTGGTTTTTTCTTTGTAGAGATAATAGCCATCAGCAATAACCCAATTGACCTGTAAAGTATTGGCATCTTTTACCGTGGCAAAAAATTGAAATGCCTGATCTTCCGGTAACAATTCATCCTGGAAAAGGTTGAGTTTTAAACCTTTGAAGCCGTCAACCAGTTGTGTGACAGGGTCTGTTTGTGGCACTGCACTCTGGCTTGTTGCCGGGGGTAACTCAACAGTTAAGGTTTTTTTCTGTGGAGGATAGCAAACACCTATATCTGCACAGCCCTGATATTTAACTAGAAGCTCAACAGAAGATAGCCCTTGTTTGTTACTGACAGGGAGAATTATTTTAAGATGATTTCGATAAGTAACGACATCGCCAAAAAAATCATCATGTTTGGTCTTTCCTACAGGCATATCTGGAACGCCCAGTTGTATCTCTTTAGTTTGAGAGTTGACACTGGTTTTATTGCGATATAAGTAATATCCCTCAGTTATCTGCCAGGAAACCTCTATTTGTTCGGCAGAAATGGCTTTAGCCGAAAGGGTGAATGCCTGGTCGGCAGGTAATAAATCTTGTGAGCCGAGTGCTTGACTTGTTTGGCTGAGAAAACTTAAAAAAACTAGAAAAATTATTTTGTAGACAAGCATTTATTTATCCATTGCAGGTATTCAGGGAGGCCGCGCTCAATAGGGACAGCAATTATTTCTGGAAGTTCATAAGGATGAATTGTTTTTATTGTGGCTTCAATGGCGTCATATTTATCAGCATGAGATTTTATCAGTAGTAATTGTTCTTGAGAGCTTTCAATTTTTCCTTGCCATTCATAAACCGAGGTGATGCCAGCGATAATATTAACGCAAGCGGCTAATTTTTCCGTGATTAAATGGCCTGCAAGATCTTCTGCTGTTTTTTGATTTGGGCAGGTGCAGAGAATTATTTGATACATGGTTTTAGAGGATTGAAAAAATAATATTGATATTATCCTAGAAAATAAACAAGGATGCCCTTACTATTGTACTAATTGATGATATAAAAGGTGGCTTTGAATGAAAGTTGTACAAATAATTTTTTTATTTTTTCTAATTGTACCGTTTGTAGAGATATATTTGTTATTGCAAATAGGTGGAATAATTGGCGTGTTTCCTACTGTGTTTTTAGTGGTATTTACCGCTGTTTTAGGCGCTTGGCTACTAAGACAGCAGGGCTTTGCGACATGGCAACGACTACAAGCAAGTCTGGCGCAGGGAGTACTGCCGGCTTATGAGATGATTGAAGGGCCAATGTTGTTAGTAGGCGGTGCTTTATTATTAACACCCGGTTTCTTTACTGATGCGCTTGGTTTTGCCTGTTTAATTCCGCAGACGCGTCGAAAGTTTGCCAAGTATATAATAGAAAATCAGTTGATTAATGCTCAGGCTGGATCACCTTTTCAGCGACCTCAGGCAAAAGAAGAGAATGTGATTGAGGGCGAATTTAAAAAAAACGATAAGTAGCATGGGGCGGAGGCTTTAGAGGCTGTAAAAGTATTCTGTTTTTAACCTCCCCCTTTGGAAAAGGGGGATAGAGGGGGATTTTATAATTCAAATCTCCCCTAACCCCTCTTTGCTAAAGAGGGGAATAAGAGCTTAATACTTTCACAGTCTCTTTAGCCCCCTTAATCTAGAATGATGCGGGGAAATAATATCAATACCCAGCTTTTATTCCCCGGTATGAATTTTTTTGTGTATCCGCCTAACAGCAATGGCAACAATCAATAACACCACAGGAATTGAGACCCCCGTTGCTAATGCCGGGTTTATATCGATGTACTCTGATGTATTAGCCGCTTTGCTTATTAATCCAATCAGACTGACAATATAGCTGGTAATAGCAACAATAGAGAGACCTTCTACCGTTTCTTGCAGGCGTAATTGCATTTTAGCTCTTAAATCCATGGAGGTTAAAAGCGCCTGGTTTTGTCGCTCAATGGTCATATCAACGCGGGTACGAAGCAGTTGACTTGCGTTATTGATACGTTTTGATAATGAATTAAATCGTTTGGATGTTGATATGCAGGTGTTAACGGCTGGCTCCAAACGTCTATTCATAAACTCACCGATGGTTTGAATCCCTTGTATGCGAACTTCTCTCAGGTCAGTAATGCGTTGTTCAACCAGCTGGTAATATGCATTGGTGGCTGCAAAGCGATACTGGTGGGTGGTAATGTTGTTTTCAACTTCAGCTGCTAAAGTAGTTAATTCATCCAGTAAATCACTGTCATTACCTCTGGATTGCGCCATAGACGAAGTAATAGTGAGTAATTGTTTGTCTGCCTTGTTAAGGTCAGGTGTCAGTTGTTTGGTGATAGGAAAAGCCAGTAATGCCATTACGCGGTAAACTTCGATCTCAAATAAGCGTTGAAATAGACGGCCTGCCTGTCCTGGTTTTAGGTGATAATTTAATATCAGAAATCGACTAAAACCATCCGCATGAATTTTAAAATCAGTAAAAGCACGCGCTGCACCGCCTGTTACTTCTGCGCCTACAACACAATTTCCTGCGAAAAAACCAGAAATTGATTCGCTGTTGGCAACGGCTGGAGCGCTGGCTTCCATTATGGAGGCATGGGAAGCAACTACCGTGTTGCCAGGTAATTGCGATAGCCAGTCTAAAGGCACATGCTCCAATGCGGGTTTAGAAAAAGGTTGTTTGCTGTTATTTTGAACATAAAAAGAATAAGAGCTAAATTCCGCATGCTGTTCCCAGCTCATTTGAAATGAGTCAAAAGTGGCACTAAAATGCGATGCGTCTTCTTTTGGGCCATTGATGCCATATCTATCACATAATTTTGCCAGCTGAATACGTTCCAGTTTTTTTTCATCATTGTTCAGTGATAAGGCAAGGAAGGAGCTGGTAACTGGAAGAGATAGCGTAATGGGAGGGCGCGCATGAACTTCATTATGTAAACCGAAGCGTTGATCGTGGTTTTCTGGGATTGGGAATAAGATTGTCACGTTTAGCTGTGATTTGTTTAGGTGTACAACAAAGCTGTCTATAGACTAGATGAGTATAGCCAGTCATAATAAACAGCTTGATTTTGGAAACAGTAAATACGTCCTTGTATTGTTAACAAATTATGATTCGTCTAAAGTATTTTTGTCCATTGCTGAATAAGCAGGGCAGACACGCGTATAGCCCGTTGCAAGTAAAACCAGGCCTGCAACAAGAAGGATGATTTTTGCAGTGAATATTGATATAAATAATAGGATTGAGCCTGCAATTAGACGCATTTTCTTGTCTTTATCACCGACATTAACTTTACCTTCAATTAAACGTTTATAATCAAAATTCATCGTATTCACCTCTATTTTTTTGATAATGCCCATAATGGGATTTATTTAACTCAACTAATATACACAGCTTGCAAATATCTGCAAGTGATAAACAATGGAAAAACAAATTTCACTAATTGATTCTTTAAATGATGCGCAGCGTTTAGCTGTCTCTGCACCCAGCCAGTCCATGCTGATTTTAGCCGGGGCCGGGAGTGGGAAAACTCGGGTTTTGGTGCATAGAATAGGCTGGCAGATTCAGGTGGAAGGACTGTCTATTCACAATATTTTAGCGGTAACTTTTACTAATAAAGCGGCAAAGGAAATGCGTGGTCGTGTTGAAGATTTACTAAATATTTCTGCTCATTCAATGTGGATAGGTACTTTTCATGGTTTAGCTCATCGACTGTTGAGACGGCATGCTACACAGGCCAAATTACCAGAAACTTTCCAGGTGATAGATTCTGATGATCAGCTTAGAGTGATAAAACGCTTGGTGAAAACTTTAAATATTGATGATAAAAAGTGGCCGCCTAAGCAAATGATGTGGTTTATTAATGCTCAAAAAGATGAAGGCATTCGTGCGCGACACATGCCAGAGCCAAATGATGTGTTTCTTAGTACTCAATTACAAATATATAAAGCCTATGAAGAAATCTGTAATCGCTCAGGCCTGGTAGATTTTGCTGAGTTGTTGCTCCGGGCTCATGAGTTATTGCGTGATAATGAAGATTTACTACAGTTTTATCAGGATCGATTTAAACAGGTTCATGTGGATGAGTTTCAAGATACCAACACCATTCAATACGCATGGTTAAGGCTGCTAACTGAAGGTAGGGATAATCTGTTTGTGGTCGGGGATGATGATCAGTCTATTTATGGCTGGCGTGGTGCAAAGATAGAAAACTTATACAGCTTTCAAGAACATTACCCTAATCATCGAGTGATAAAGTTAGAGCAGAATTATCGTTCGACAGGCAATATCCTTAAATCAGCCAATGCATTAATTGCAAGAAATGATGCTCGCATGGGTAAGGAATTGTGGACTGAGGCAGGTGATGGTGAATTAATTTCCGTGTATTCGGCCTTTAATGAGCAGGATGAAGCTTATTTTGTGGTCGAAAAAATAAGAAAGTGGGTAAATGATGGAGGATCACGTCAGGATGTTGCCATTCTATATCGATCAAATGCACAATCAAGACAGTTTGAAGAAAAGTTGATGGCAACAGGTACGCCATACAGAGTCTATGGTGGCTTACGATTCTTTGAACGGATGGAAATTAAAAATGCTTTGGCCTATTTACGCATTATGTCAAATCACAATGATGATGCTTCCTTTGACCGAGTAATCAATACCCCGACACGTGGCATTGGTACAAAATTAATTGATGATATTCGACTTTTAGCCAGAGATAATGAATTATCTTTATGGCAGGCTGCTGTCGAGTTAATTAACCAAAACAGATTAACAGCTCGGGCATCAAATGCTTTAAAAGGCTTTTTAGATCTAATTAAGCGTTTAGGCGATGAAGCGGAAGGAAAAGAGCTGTTTGATAAAGTGAAGCTGATCGTTGAAAAAAGTGGTTTGGTTGAACTTTATAAGAAAGAAAAAGGCGAGAAAGGTGAGGCAAGAATAGAAAACCTGGAGGAATTGGTTAATGCAGCCAGGTTTTTTGATTTTGATGAAGATAATGAAGAAAACTTGAATGAGCTGGATATGTTTCTAGCTCATGCGGCCCTGGAGTCGGGGGATATGCAGGGCGATGATTATGAGGATTGTGTACAGTTAATGACTTTGCATTCATCTAAAGGCCTGGAGTTTAAGCTGGTATTTCTTGTCGGTCTGGAAGAAGGTTTGTTTCCATCTCAGCAATCTACAGATGATGTTGGACGATTAGAAGAGGAGCGACGACTCTGTTATGTGGGGATTACAAGGGCTATGCAGCAGCTTTATATTACTCATGCCGAGTCTAGAAGGCTGTATGGTAAAGAAACCTATCCTAGGCCTTCACGTTTTCTAAAGGAGATTCCTGCTGAATTTATTCAGGAGATTAGAATTCGAGCCAATGTTAGTCGTCCTGTCACGGCTGTCAAAAAAAAGTCGGCGTCAATTCAGCAAGTAGGCACTTATAAAATGGGCCAGCGAGTCAGTCATGTGAAGTTTGGTGAGGGTGTGGTATTACAAATGGAAGGTGAAGGCGCGCAGGAGAGAGTGCAGATTAATTTTCAGGGTGTGGGCTTAAAGTGGTTGATGTTGTCTTATGCCAAGCTGGAGGTTTTGTAATAAATTCTTTGAATAACAAACAAAAATAATTCACACAAAGGCACTAAGGCACAAAGAAGAGCAGATCTTTTCCTCTGTGTCTCAGTGCCTTTGTGTGAGAATAAAATCTTAAATAAGTAGTTTTTTATTCTATGATTAGTGACTGAGATAGCTGTCTGATTAGTTGCTCTGCTAATAATTTTGTATGATTGGCTATACTAAGGAACGTGTATGGAATAACTTCCCGAAATTATAACGCAGGATTTTTGTTTTAGGTGAGGTGATCTCATGAGGCGCATAGTTATTCTACGCAACGAATGAGAGCACCTCACCTAGAGCAAAAAGACTAGTTAGAAATCGGGAGGTTGTTTCATGCACGTTCCTAAATAATAAACCTCAAAAGCTTAGGCTACATGTATGTTTAAGTTATACCGTCCAGAAAATAAATTTACTTTTTTTGCCCTGATATTTTATGTCTTTTGGGTTGTAGGGTTCGCTTATTTTAGTTTTTCTCATGAAAAAGAGCAGCTATATCATGCCATGGATCAACAGTTATTAGATGCGGCTCGTCTCACCAGGCTTTTATTGCCAGAGGATTTTCACCATAAAAACATATCTGAGCATGATCTGACAAAAACTGAGCACCTTAATAATATAAATAAATTGTCAAAATTCACCGACACAAGTGACGTAGTTTATATTTATTCTTTTATTTTACGAGACCATAAAATACTATTCACCTCTTCTAGTGCTACGGTGGCTGAGCGTGAGTCAGGAGAAGGGTTGTCTTTGTTTTTCGATCATTATGATGATGCTGATCCATTGGTTTATAAGGTATTTGAGACGGGAGAAAAGGCCTTTCTAGAATACACTGATCAATGGGGTACTTTCCGTAGTGTTTTTATTCCCTTGTATGCAAATGATGGTAGTTATTTTGTTGTGGGCGCTGATATTGCTATTAATCAAATAAAGACTGCTTTGAAGCATCACTTTTATCAAGTATTAGCCGTTTCTTTGCTTTTTTTAGTCTTTGTATACCCCATATATTTAGCATCTACTTATAGAATTAAGCAGGTAGCTAGGCAGTTAAAAACAAAAGTTAAGCTGCAAAATGCTGAGTTGTTCAAGAATGAGGAGCGCTTAAATCTGGCTATGATGGTGGCTAATCAAGGCTGGTTTGATCTTGATATTCAAACTGGGGAAGTTATTGTTAGTGACGAGTATCCGCGCTTATTAGGTTATAGCCCTGCTGAATTTAATTCTAGTCTGCAAGAATGGCAACAAAATATACATCCAGATGATAAAGAATCTGTTTTAAGCCTATTTCAACAATGCCTGGAGACAGGTGAGTCAAAATCAATGGAGTATAGGCGGTTAGCAAAATCAGGAAAATGGTTGTGGCTAAATTCTATTGGTGAAGTTGTCGAAAGAGATGATAGTCTGCGACCTTTAAGAATGGTAGGTATCCATCAGGATATATCTCAACGTAAATTAATGGAGTTGAGGGATAATTATCGTGGCCTGGTATTAGAGCAGTTAGTTCAAGGCGTGCAATTATCCGTCATTTTGCAATCAATTGTGCATGCGCTAGAAAAGGATGATAGCACGATGCTTTGTAGTGTCCTGCTGTTGGATGATAGTGGTAAGCATTTATTAACGGGTGCAGCACCTAGTTTACCCCGTTTCTACAATGAAGCTATCAATGGGGTGGAAATTGCGGATAATACGGGCAGTTGTGGTACGGCTGCTTTTTTTAGGAAAAGGGTAGTAGTAGAAGATATTCAGGCTCACCCTTATTGGGCGGCATATAAAGCACTTGCTGCTAAAGCACAGTTAGGGTCATGCTGGTCTGAACCCATTATGGGCTCAAACGATACCTTGTTAGGTACCTTTGCAATTTATCATCAGCAAGAAAAAGCGCCTGATGAACATGATATTAAGCTGATAGAATTTGCGGCTCAACTGGCTACCGTTGCGATTGAGCGCTTTAAGGCAGATGAAAAGCTGCGGCTGTCAGCCAGCGTGTTTAAGGATGCCCATGAAGGTATTACTATTACCGATGCTAATGCTTTGATTATTGATGTAAATCCTACTTTTTCTGAGATTACAGGTTATAGTCGTGAAGAAGTGATAGGGAAAAATCCGAATATACTTAATTCGGGTAAGCAATCGCCTGAGTTTTATGCAGATATGTGGAAAACAATTGCTGAGCAAGGGTTTTGGCAAGGTGAGGTTTGGAATCGTACTAAGCAGGGCGCGCTTTATGCTGAGCACCTTACTATTTCATCTATATTAGATGATGAGGGGCAGCCACGAAATTATGTGGGATTATTTTCTGATATTACGCAAAGTAAAAACCAGCAACAGACATTAGAGCAAATGGCTCATTATGATATGTTGACTGGTTTGCCAAACCGTACTTTACTGGTTGATCGCTATACACAGGCTGTTGCCCATAGTAAGCGGGCTGAAACGCTGCTTGCAGTCTGTTTTCTGGATTTAGATGATTTTAAGCCGGTGAATGATAATTATGGTCATCTGGCGGGGGATCAGTTGTTGGTTGAGGTGGCTGAGCGGATAAAAACTTGTGTGCGTGAAGAAGATACTGTTTCTCGCATGGGAGGGGATGAGTTTGTTTTATTGTTAGGGGGACTTATAAAATTAACTCAGTGTGAGGTCTTGTTAGAGCGGCTTCATCACGCTTTAGCTCAGCCTTATAATATTGATGGCAATGTCATTACCATTAGTGCTTCTAGTGGTTTCACTGTATACCCCTCGGATAATGTGGATCTTGATACCCTGGTTCGGCATGCTGATCAGGCTATGTATCAGGCAAAATTGAAGGGACGAAGTCGATTTCATTTTTTTAATGCAATAGAAGATCAGAAAGTTATAGATAAACAGCATCGTTTATTGGAGGTTCAATCAGCCTTGTTGCAAGGTGAAATGTGTTTGTATTATCAGCCTAAAGTAAATATGAAAACTGGGCTTGTTTTTGGGGTTGAAGCACTTATTCGTTGGCAACACCCAGAAAAAGGACTTGTTCCACCGTTAGACTTTCTTCCTATCATTAGTGGTACAGAAATAGAGGTTCAGTTAGGTAACTGGGTCATAGAAACAGCGCTGCAGCAACTTGATTTATGGCAGGAGCAAGGGTTGGCGTTAGAGGTGAGTGTTAATATTTCATCTTATCATTTGCAGTCAGTCGATTTTATTGCTGAGCTTGATGCAGCCTTGGCAAGGCATCCTGCTATAGATTCTAGAAATTTGCAGCTTGAGATTTTAGAAAGTAGTGCTTTAGGTGATTTAAATACCATTAGTACTATTATAAAAACTTGCCATAATGCGCTTGGTACACATGTTGCTCTTGATGATTTTGGTACTGGTTATTCATCGCTGACCCATTTAAGGAATCTTATGGCGAGCACACTTAAAATTGATCAAAGCTTTGTGCGCGATGTTCTGGATGACCCGGATGATTATGCCATTATTGATGGTGTTATAGGTTTGGCAAATGCTTTTAATCGTAAGCTGATTGCTGAAGGAGTGGAAACATCTGAGCATGGACTGATGTTAATTTTAATGGGTTGCGAACAAGCTCAAGGTTATGGTGTCTCTAGGCCTATGCCTGCTGATGACTATCCAGGATGGTTAAATAGCTATACTCCAAATGAGGGCTGGCTCGCTTTTGCTGCTAATGACTATACTGAGCAGCAGAAGAGAATTAAGTTACTTGAGCTCACCACCCGGCACTGGTTTAACAAATTTGAAAATAAAGTATTGTCTGCACAAAATGGCGTTGAAAAGTGGCCAATAACGGATGCTAAAAAATGTCATTTTGGTGCCTGGATAAATCAAATAAGGCAAGAGAGCTTGTTTGAACAAAAATGGCTGGATGAAATTGATAGTGCTTATCTTTCAATGTATTCGTTTGCTAATTCATTGAAGGATAAATATCAGCAAGGGCATTTTGAGGTGGCAAAACAGGGGCTGAATGAATTATTGCTTATGGTTGAAGAGGTGGTTGTACTTCTTGGGCATTATGACTAATGCGTGGGTTTTAGAAGCTACTCAGCGAATTTAGGGCTGAAGGTATAGGGAATTGATTTATAAGGACGCGTAAATAGGTCCATGTAAGCTCTGCTGCAACATCCTGTTGCAGAAGCCTGATAAATCAACACTCTATACCCACAGAAAAATATACGCTAAGTAGTTACGGATTTTATAAGGCTAATGCTGCAAAGCTATTATTATGTTCAACAGCAGATGCTGCACGCTTAATTAGTGTGTGGTTAGCTTTGAGCTCCATCATACCGCCAATAGCCAAGGTCACTAACATGGCTTCTAAAGGGTGAACCAGATGAGCGCGGTATCTTTGCAGTAAATCCTTAGATTTGACATCACCAATACCAAACCTGGATAAAGCTTGCGAATAGTGCTTGATGAGTTGAATCTCATGCGCTTTTCTGTCTGCGATAGAGAGTGAAGTAGCCAGTAAATACGCGATATCACCAATACCTTCTCCAGTTCTAACCATCTGCCAGTCCAGTAGGCCGGGGCTGTTATCCTGCCAATATAGGTTGCCTGGGTGGCAATCATGATGAATGATGGTGTGAGGGCCTTGGGCAAGGAGTTGCATGGCTTTTCGTCGTTGACCTGCATAGCGAATAGCAGGTATATGTAGGTTTTTAGTGACTAGCTTGTCCGCTTTATTTAAGCCTCGTTTCATTAAGGGGACGGTCAATGCAGTGCCTAGATGATCCTCTAGCTTTCTAACAGGCCCTGCCAGCCAATGATATTTGCTATTGTTATGTGTTTTATTCCAGAATTTGGCGTGTAATAAAGCGAGTTGCTCTATCATTAATTGGGCTTGTTCAATGTTTAGTGTATCGCAGGGAGAGCCAGGAATGGCGCCCTGCTTAGAAATGTCGTTAAGTACTAGTGTGGAGCCTCTAGCAAAGTGGCTTTTAGCCGATAAAGCGATAGGTTTTTTTGTTGGTGTATGGTCTGCTAATTCATTGTAAAAACGTGTTTTTCAGTGTGCAGAAGCCTGGGTAAGGCGGTAATTACACGTGCTCGCCAGCTAAGGGAGGGTAGTTTGACAAACCAGAAGTTAGTAAGTGAATCGGGTCCGTTGTGGTTTACTTTAATGGACACACGGGTTGTTGTTCCAATATCAACTGAAGTGATTTTAACCTGTTCAACAAGTGTGTTAGCTGAATGTTGGTTAACAATTTGTTGAGCCCAGGCTACAGTTAATTGGTCTGGATGGTGAGCAATAGCTGGGTGGGGTTTAAATAGACGCATATCAAATATCGAGTGTTTTTATTTGAATTTGTTGGGATAGGTTTTCTAAGTCGCTAATGTTAAATAGCTGTGTACCCGCTTGCATTGCAGTGCCTGCGCCACAGGCAACGGCAAATTTTAATGCCTGTGCGGGTGTCTGGTTCTGTGAAAAAGCATAGGCTAAACCAGCAACCATTGAATCTCCTGCGCCAACAGTGGAATGAAGTTTGATTGAGGGTGAGTTGCAGTAATAACTATTTTCTGGGCCTGTCAGTATTGCACCTTTTTCGGCTAAAGAGACGCAAACATAGCTTGTTCCTTGTTTAGCCAGTATTCGTGCTTCGGTTGCTGCTTTTTCGACGCTATCCAGGGTCTTGTTTTGTAAAGCTTCCAGTTCATGCTGGTTAGGTTTGATCAGGAAGGGCTTACTTTGTAGTGCTTTTTTTAGTACTGAAACAGGGGCGTCAATAATGCAGCGTCCACCTTGCTGTTTTAATGCGGTATTAATATTTTGGTAAGTACGGTCCTCTATTCCCGGGGGGAGGGAGCCGGTTAATACGCCAATGCCCTGCTGGCAAAGCGATAAAAATTGCTTGATGATCTGTTCTAGTTGAAGTGCTGTTATTCTAGGGCCAGCGGCATTGATGCCGTATTGATACTGGGGGTGTTGTTGTATCAGTGTGGTATTAATGCGTGTTTCACCTTCTACTTGCAAGGTACTAACATTTGTTAGCTCTTGTTCCAGCATGCTATGAAGAAAGTCACCCATTTTTCCAGCAGTAATACAGCAGGTATAAGCGTTTGTTTTTAGTTTTTCCAGTGCTCTACCTACATTGATGCCTGTGCCACCGGGATCGTAATAGGTTTTTGTTGCACGTGTTTTATGGTCGTGTTTTAAATCGGGGATTTCATAAGTCAGGTCAATAGCTGGGTTAAGCGATAGGCTGACGATAGGAGGAAGGTCTTTAGTAGCAGAATTCACGAGTTGTGAAAGAGGTGGTGTGAGGTGAGGAAAGTAATCAGGAAGTGAGGCTTTAACCTCGCTTATACAAGGTTAAAGCACTCATTCCTGGAGCATAAAAGTGTTACAAGCGCTTAAGGTGTTAAGCCTTCACCTAAAGTAACAACTTTAATTGCATTGGTTCCACCTTGCTCACCCGTCAAGTCACCTTTAGTGATAATGAAAGTTTCGCCTTGTTTTGCAAGTCCACGTTTTTTTAGTTTTGCAAGAATTTCTTTGTTTACATCAGCATGATCCATAGATTCATGAGTAAAATAAACAGGAA
>Ga0209707_1001294_pt1 | contig 14380 bp, 10 predicted proteins | sample EN4Hudsemesocosm_FD_184630 | JGI IMG/M metagenome (GOLD analysis project Ga0209707, IMG submission 184630) | Methane-oxidizing microbial communities from mesocosms in the Hudson Canyon - EN4B Hudson Canyon (SPAdes) (version 2) | ecosystem: Environmental > Aquatic > Marine > Cold seeps | place... | reverse complement strand
TAGAAGGTTACTTGAAAGCAGTTGATGCTAACACTGGTAAAGAGTTATACAGATTCAAAACGCCTTCTGGCATTATCGGTAACGTAAACACATGGTCTTACAAAGGTAAGCAGTATGTTGGCGTATTATCAGGTATTGGTGGTTGGGCTGGTATCGGTATTGCTGCTGGTCTTGATGATGGTTCTGATTCAACAAACACTGAAGGTCTTGGTGCTGTTGGTGCTTACAGAAGCTTAAGCTCTTTCACTAAATTAGGTGGTACATTTACTGTATTCTCACTACCTAAGTAAGCTGATCTAGCGATCGCTTTATAGTGATAAAAAAGCCCCTGTTGATTTAAATCAACAGGGGCTTTTTTTTGCCTATTATTTAGCCATAAACCTTCATTTCATCGAGGCTACAGAATTTTAGTTTTAAAAATCATTTAAGCAACGAAAACATTAAATTTAATCGTCAACTATCATGCATAATATAAAAGGCGCGCAGTGCTTTACCTGCTTTCATCAGCAAAATTAACAGGCTAAAGCACTACGCCCCAACCATTTAATCAAATAAGCTATACTATCCACAAAACTCAACCTAATATAGATCAATCACTTCAATGAAAGCACTTTCCAGTTTTAAAAAGAACATCATTAGCTTATGCCTTGTAAGCTTGTCCTTTACGGCAACAGCTGAAGAAAAATTTCGAGTTTGTGCAGATCCATTACACCCCCCCTACTCTAGTAAGAATTTAGATGGGTTCGAAAACAAGATTGCAAAGCTATTTGCTAAAGAATTAAATCAAAAACTAGAGTATTACTGGTTTCCTCAACGTATTGGTTTTATCCGCAACACCCTAAAATCTAAAATTGATAATACAGAACAATATAAATGTGATGTGGTTATGGGGCTTCCTGTCGGCTTTGACTTTGCAAAAACAACAAAACCTTACTATCACTCAACTTACGCCCTAGTGATTGCTAAAGGACGTGGCTGGGATGATATAAGCAAACCTTCTCAATTGTCTAACTTATCACTACAACGTGAAGAATCTTTAAAAATAGCGATGTTTGATCGTGGACCAGGTACGGCTTGGTTACAAAAAAGCGGATTATTAGGCCAAGGAATCCCTTATCAAACCATGACAGGTGATAATAAAAACAATGTGGCTATGCAAATAGAAAAGGATCTTAAAGCAGGTAAAATTGATATGGTTATACTATGGGGACCAATGGCTGGTTATGTTGCTTCACAAAGCCCTGAGGGTTCATATAATATTATCCCCATGCAATCCACTCCTGGGATGAAGTTTGATTTTTCAATGGCGATGGGGATTCGTTACGGAGATAATAAAAGAAAGGAAATGCTGGAAGGTTTAATTGATAAGAATAAAGAGAAAATTCAAACAATTATTTCAAAATACAACATTCCACTTCTTGCTATTCCTGAACAGAAAATCAGGAATGACGATTAGACTTATACCATCCACTAAAATAGTAAACCTAATTTCTAGTTAAAACAGCTACATGATCCTTCAATTCTAAGAAAACCTCAAAAATTAAGCTCTCAAGTACTCAACAGCTAAACTAAAAAAAATATTTTTTTGAACTAGGATCATCAATTTTGAAATATGACTTTAACATCCCCTTTAGAAAAAAGGAAAAAAGGAAGTTAAAGTCTTATTTCAATTTTTTATCTATAGTTAGCTCACTACAATATAAATATATTCCATAATTTAAGAACGTTAACCACTATCTTTTAGGCTGCTAACCTCCAAGCGATAATGTAACTCTACTAATATGCTATTATTTTATTGATACTCATTTTTATTAACATTTCATGCCATTAAAAACAAAAAACATGTTCATCGTAGGGATAGGTGCATCAGCAGGTGGCTTAGATGCTATTCGTACATTCGTAAGCAACTTGAAAGATGCCAATAATATGGCTTATATAGTTGCACAACACATGTCGCCAGACCACCCTTGCACTCTAGCAAAATTACTAGCTAATTGCACAACTTTAGATGTTGTAAAAGTAGAAGAAAGCATGCAACTCTGTGTAAATACGATATATGTATTACCTTATATTAATGAAGTTCATTGTACCGATGATAGGATAATCGTTTCCCAAGCTGATTCAACCACTACACCACCACGACCATCTATCGATCAGTTATTCTCCAGCCTTGCTGACAATTATAAACAACAAGCTATTGGTATCATTTTTTCTGGCTCAGGTTCTGATGGTGCACAAGGATGTAAAGCGATTAAAGCTGCAGGAGGAATCACCATCGCACAACCCCCATATTCTGCAGATTTTGATAGTATGCCTAAAGCAGCCATTCAATTGGCCAATGTTGACTTACTTCTCACCCCTGAACAATCTGCTAATAAGTTAGCTGAATTTGCTAAAAATCCCAGTTCTTTAAACCTCGCTGACCAAGATGATCTACCTCCAGAAAATAGTCAGCAAATTATTCAACAAACCCTTAAATTGACAGGGATAGATTTTCTAAATTATAAACCGGCAACCATTCATCGGCAAATTAAGCGTCGTATGGCTTTATTACACATAGATACATTAAAAAACTATGGTCTGTACATCAAAGACAATCACAATGAATCCACACAACTGGCAAATAACTTTCTGGTTTGTGTTACTTCATTCTTTCGAGACAAGGACAGCTATCACTCTTTGAAGCAAGCGTTACAAGATGTTATTAAACGTAAAAGCGCTGGAGATGAAATTAGAGTATGGGTGCCTGGTTGTGCAACAGGCGAAGAAGCTTTTTCGATTGCAATATTATTGGCTGAAGAATTAGGACACGAACTATCACGTTATCGGATACAAATCTTTGGCACAGATATTAATTCTCATAATATTAATTTTTCTCGAAAAGGGATATACAACGAAACAGCGCTAGCGAATTTACCAAAATCACTACAAGATAAATATTTTATCCGGCAAAAACAATTTATTACTGTTAATAAATTGTTACGCGATATGGTTATATTTTCACAACATGATTTATTAAAAGACCCTCCCTTTATTCGTATGGATTTAATAAGTTGCCGAAACTTATTGATTTACCTCAACAGTAAATCACAGCAACGTATATTAAAAAACTTTCACTATGGCCTTGTGGTAAATGGCCTTGTTTTTTTAGGACGTTCAGAAAGTATTGGAAACTTAACCAATGCTTTTGCTGATTTCAATAAAAAACATAAGTTATATATAAAACGTCAGTCAAAAACCTTTCGTCCAGAAATAAACTCGCCCTTATCAACCGTATTAAATACGCCAGATGAATCTATTCCAACAGAAAGTCATGAATTTGAATATCGACAACTAGGAGAAAGAAAGATAGTCGAAATTTATTCTAAACCGACTATTCTTGCAACATATCAAGGGGTAATATTAGAGTTTTATAATGATTGTTCAGCATTTATTAAAGTAAAACCAGGAGTAGCTGATTTTAATCTGTTTTCAATCCTTGACCCTTTACTCAAAACAGAGCTTAAAAGCCTATTGCACAGAGCATTAAATTCTAGAGACACTATTTTTAGTCTGCCAGTACCTCTCTTTATAGATGATGAAGAGCAAACATATCGCTTAAGCTTTAACCTGATTGATAGCCCACAGACGCAGGAACAACTGTTTTTGCTCAGTTTTCATAAAATATTACCGGCTGATATTAAGAAGGATCAGTGCTCAACTGAAGAATCTGAAGATTTAATAGCTCTACAACATGAACTGAGTATCAGAAGAGAAAACCTGCACTCAGTAACTGAAGCACTAGAAACTTCTATTTATGAATTACAGTCTCTCAATGAAGAAGCGCAGGTTTCTAATGAGGAACTACAATCAACGAATGAAGAACTTGAAACCTCAAATGAAGAGCTACAGTCAACTAATGAAGAGCTTACCGTTGTTAATGATGAACTTGCTGATAAAACAGATGAGTTAGAACAGATTAATAACGATTTTAAAAATGTACTTAATAGCATAAAAAAAAGCATCTTAGTCATAGATGAAAATCTGACAATCAAGCAGTTTAATGAAAATAGTCGAAAATTCTTTAACCTTTCCAGTATAAAAACACACCCCAACCTAAGTTCGATAGAAATATTTTTTAATGCAGAATCATTAATTAATGAGATCAGACAGGTTATAAAATCAGGCCTAGTCTTTCAGGATACGCTGCTTCATCAACAGCAGTATTATGAAATAATGCTTTACCCCTATATAAATAGTAGGACTAACAGTAAAACTGGCGTGGTAATGACCATTACCGATATTACGGAAAAATATAAAGCAGAACAGCAACTTCATACTGCCGCTATGGTGTTTAAAACGGCTACTGAAGGCATTATAGTAACAGACTCTAACAAACAGATACTCACAGTTAATGAAGCATTCAAGGAAATAACAGGTTATGCTGACTATGAAGTGATTGGTAAAAATCCTCAAATTCTCTCTTCAGGTAAACAAGATAAAGCCTTTTATCTGCAAATGTGGGGGGCTATTGATAATACAGGGAAATGGCAAGGGGAAATATGGAACCGACGAAAAAATGGGGAGATTTATCCTGAGTGGCTTTCAATTAGTCAACTACTAGATAAAGATGGAAAATCCAATGGTTATATTGGTATTTTTTCTGACATTAGCAACTTGGTAGAAGCCCAACATATCATTCAGAAACAAGCAAACTTTGATGCATTAACCTTACTGCCTAATAGACATCTGTTTTTTGACCGCTTACAGCAAGCAATGATTCAAGCTAAACGCCAAAATAAACTAATAGGAATTATGTTTATTGATTTGGATGGTTTCAAAATTATCAATGATTCAATGGGACATTCTCAAGGGGATTGTGTATTGCAGGAAGTGGCAAAGCGAATGACCCATGTTGCCAGAGAATCTGATACCTTTGCCCGTTTTGGTGGTGATGAATTTACTTGTTTCATTGCCAACATGGAATCAGAATCCGACGTTATTCCTTTAGCTGAAAAGTTATTACTAGCCATTGAGGAACCTATCAAAGTTGATAATATCAAGTTAAATATTACTGCCAGTATTGGTGTTTCAATTTACCCAAACAATGGTGAAAATGCTGAAACCTTAATACAGCATGCAGACAATGCAATGTATAAAGCGAAATCAGAAGGACGAAATTCATATCAGTTCTTTACTGCTAAGATGCATGAACAAGTTGTCAGTCATCATCGTATGGCTAATGATATAAAAATTGCAGTAAAGCACAAAATGTTTCAAGTATATTATCAACCAGTTATTGAATTAAAAACACAGAAAATTGTTGGTGCTGAAGCACTCATTCGTTGGAACCATCCAAGTAAAGGATTTATTTCACCAGAAGAGTTTATTCATGTTGCAGAAGACCTGAACATAATGTCTTCAATTGGAGACTTTGTGTTGCAACAAGCTTGTCAATTTATTGCCCAATTGAATAAAGAATTACCTAAGCCTCTACATATTGCCATTAACTTTTCTAATCAACAATTTCTTCAGCAGGATTGCGTGGAAAACAGTCTAAAGATTATTAATGAAAGCAATATTGGTTGTGATAATGTTGTAGTAGAAATTACCGAGAGCTTGATGATTTCTGGAAAACAGAATTACATACAGCAACTTAATACATTCAGAGAACATGGGGTATCTATTGCTATGGACGATTTTGGGACAGGTTATTCATCTCTCAGTTATTTAAAAAAGATACCTCTAGATATTTTAAAAATTGACCGTTCTTTTATAAGAGATATTTTAATAGATGAAAATGATGCCTCTTTGGTAGAAACAATATTGGATATAGCTAATAATTTTGAGCTAAAGGTTGTTGCTGAAGGCGTTGAACAAGCTGAACATGCCGATTTTTTGGATAAGCGAGGTTGTTTATATGCTCAGGGTTATTATTTTAGCAAACCTGTTACAGGAGAAGACTTTATTAAAACTTTAAAAACTCCTAAATATTAAACTCAACTAGCCATACACTTCAATTCATGCGCTAAAAGAGAATTTAAAGGAAAGCTATACCAGTAAATAGCATCAAATTAATAGAAGCTATTTACTGTAAACCATCATTTTAAACAGAAAACCAAGGTTTAGTTCGCTTACAAAACCCAACTAATGCAAGCATTAAAGGGACTTCAATCAGCACCCCTACAACCGTTGCTAATGCTGCGCCAGATGATAAGCCAAACAGCATTACTGCCGTGGCAATAGCCACTTCAAAATGATTAGATGCTCCTATTAATGCTGATGGCGCTGCATTTTCATAAGAAAATCCCCAATATTTTGCTGCAATATAAGTAACTGCAAATATCAAAATGGTTTGTAATGTTAAGGGAATTGCTATCCATAAAATAGTTAATGGGTTAGCTATAATCACGCCGCCTTTAAAAGAAAACAGTAGAACCAATGTTAGCAATAACGCAACAATAGTAATAGGTGTTAACACATGTAAAAACTTCTGCTCAAACCATTCTAAACCTTTATAAGCCACAATCCATTTACGTGAAAAATAGCCTGCAATTAGAGGTAAAGCAACATAGACACTAATTGATAATAATAAAGCTTGCCAAGGCACGGGTAACTGCCCTACCCCTAACAAAAACCCGCCAATCACACCAAATAACAACAACATGATCAATGAATTAATTGCCACCATTACTAAAGTATGCCCTGCATTACCATGAGCTAAATATCCCCATACTAATACCATAGCAGTACATGGCGCTACACCCAATAAAATGCAGCCAGCCAGATAACTGCGCCATAAAGGAACCGCTAGCATTTTAATGCCTTCTTCCATGACCACTACACCAGAACCATATTGACTACCAACAGGTAAATCTAGACCGAATGGCATTTTTACCAAATCAATAGCATCAACACCAATAAACTGTTGAAACAGCATACCGAGAAAAAAATAAGCGATGGCATACATGGTAAATGGCTTAATAGCCCAATTGACTATTAAAGTCAGTGACACAGGCTTAATACTTTTACCTGCTTTTACCACTTCAGAAAAATCAATTTTTACCATGATGGGGTACATCATAAAAAACAAACAAATGGCGATAGGAATGGAAACTACAGGCGCACCATTAACATCAATGCTCATAGCATCTAATGTTTTAGCAAATTCCGGGGCATAAACGCCGAGCAAAACACCAAAAACAATACATAAACCAACCCATACAGTTAAGTAGCGTTCAAAAACACCCATATCATGTTTCTTTTCTATCACTTATTAAGCCTCAACCATTGCATTAAATAATATTGCCAATTCTTCACCTGTCATTGTTTCTAATGGTAAAGTCAATACTCTATTAATACGGTGCTCTAAAATGGCATAAGTTTTTTCAAATGCAGCTATCTTTTCTTCCTCTGTCCCTTCGACATGGCCAGGATCAACTAAGCCCCAATGTACTTGAGCAGCTTCACTTAAATAAACAGGGCAGGTTTCAGCTGCTGCATTATCACAAACAGTAATAACAACATCCATTGGCTGATCGTCAAACTCATCCCAAGATTGACTTTTATATCCTTCAGTCGGTAGGCCATGCCGCTCCAACGTAGCTAATGCACCTTGATTGAGTCGGCCCAATGGATGGCTCCCAGCAGAGAACGCCTTAATTCGCCCTTTGCCCAAATGATTAAACAAGGCCTCACCTAATACACTACGGCATGAATTACCGGTACATATAACAAAAACATTTAACATCTTATTCCTTACTTAAAACTTAATTCCAAAACCATTTTTTTAAAATCTTAATTAACCACAACAAGATGATTTTTTAGTTTCGACAGGTGGTGGGCAGCATGCACTTGGCTTTTCACCATCTGAAGCTGATTTTTTATCGTTAAAGGTTGGGATTTCTTTTAATGAATGAAAAGATTCCCAAGCAATTCCTTGAGGATCAGTGACCCAATGTTTGTTTGATTCCACATAACAACAAGAAGCTTCTTCCTGTGTTTCTATCGGTGCTTGTGTCGCATCCAGACAATGCTTAATAGCATCAAGCTCTTGTTCACTGTCAGCTTGAATCCCTAAATGATCTAAACCTTTCACATCACTACGATCTGAAATTGCAAAATTTACTCTTGGATCATCCAGCATCCATTTTGCATAATCTTTATGTTGAACAGTGGGTTCAGCACCAAACATCGTGCTGTAAAATTCAATATTTTGCTTCAAATTATCGACTGAAAGGTGGACGTGTAATCTTTTCATTATGATTCCTAATAAATTTAATATATTCAAAAAATTAACAGCATATAGACTGATCAGGCCTATTTTCCATTTGCTGTAAGCGTGCTAAATCTTGATCAAATGAACCTGCTGATTTAACAGCAAGCAAAGCATTATTTAACAAAGGGGGGATCCAGTCTGGCAAATCTGGATTAACCAGATAGTAAACCCACTGACCTTCTCGACTGTCCAGCAATAAACCATATTGTCTTAGCGAAGCTAAGTGCCTGGAAATTTTGGGTTGTGAAAGCTCTAGTGCGACAGTTAATTCACAAACACACAACTTTCCCTGTTGCTGTAGCAAAGCAATACAACGTAACCGCGTATCATCTGATAAACATTTAAAAAATTGAGCGGGTAACATAATCCACCTGTGTAATATACGCATAAGCATATATCTAAGCATTAAATAAAACAAGTTTTTCGTTTCAGGTTATTTCAATAACTTGTCTGTCTATAAATAGAGCAATATATTCTGCTTACAGCAACGGGAGAAACAAAGGAACCCTCAAAGTTTATTACTATCACGTAATAATAAAAACCTCTTTACTTTCTCTTAATCAATAATTTTTCCATATCCTTCATTGCCAAAGGTTTACTCAATAAAAAACCTTGCAAGAAATCACTGCCCTTTTCAATAAAAAAATCTTTTTGAGCTTCAGTTTCCACACCTTCAGCCACAATTTTAAGCCCTAAACTGTGTCCCATGGTAATAATAGTTTGAGCCACAATCATATCATTTTCATCTTCTGGTATATCTTTTACAAATGAGCGATCAATTTTTAACTTTGAAATAGGCAAATGCTTTAATTGCGCTAAAGATGAATGCCCTGTACCAAAATCATCCATCGCAATTTTAAAACCAAATTCATGTAATTTTTTTAATTCATCACGATTTGCATCATCCATAATCATGCTTTCCGTTATTTCAAGCTCTAACCACTCTATTGGAAATTGAATCTGATTTAAATTATCCAGTAATTTTTCTGCATAACCCTGCTGTAATTCAATAACCGACAAGTTAACAGCCAAAACAAATCGAGGTAGACCGTTATTCCACCATTCAATACATTGACTGCACGCTATTTTAAAAACCTGATCACCAATACCACTGATCAATCCTGTCTCTTCAGCAATAGTTATAAATCCACTAGGAGGTAATATCCCTTTTTCAGGATCCTGCCAACGCACCAAAGCCTCTATACCCTTAATATTTCCACTTATACAACAATACTGAGGCTGGTAATAAACAATAAATTCCTCTCTTATTAAAGCAATTTCCAAAGCATCGGCTGTAGATAGTCGGGTATGTACTTCTTCAGTAAGGGTCTGTTTATAAAAACAGTATTGTCCTGTACCTTGTTTTTTAGCTTCATACATTGCAGTATCAGCATTCCTCAACAAAAGAGATGGCGAATTAGCATCATCAGGATACAAACTTATACCAATACTGGTAGTTAATATTCGTTTTATAAAATGGGGAGCCTGTTTTTTCCCCAAAGCCTTCTTAACCTTATCGCAAACTTTTTGCACAACCGCGATACTTTCAATATCTTCAATTAAAATAATAAACTCATCGCCACCAATCCGTGCCAAAGTATCTCCTTTACGTAAGCATTGAGCCATTTGATCAGCTGCATACTTTAAAACTTTATCACCACAGTCATGTCCTTCACTGTCATTAATATCCTTAAACTTATCTAAATCAAGAAATAACAATGCACCTTTGGTCTTATTTCGACTAGATTTTTCTAACGCATGCTCAAGCCTTAATTGAAAAAAAGATCGATTGGGCAATCCTGTAAGACTGTCATAATGCGCCATATCCCATAATATCTTTTCTTCTTGCTGTCTTTTTACCACAATACCTGCAATGTGAGCAGCCGTTTCTAAAAGGCTTCTATAGAATGCAGAAGGTTTTCTTTGTTCAAAGCTAGAGAGCGCAAATGAACCAATAGCCGCATCATTTGATGTTCTAATGGGCACTGACCAACAGGCACCTACATTAAAATCTGTTACAAATTGTTGAAAGTATTGCCAACGATCATCAATTCTTGTGTCATAAACATATTGTGCTTCATTACTATATACTGCTGTGCCACATGAGCCCGCATAGCGATCTGGAATCAATCCATTGAGGCATGATTTAGCAGTATCAGGTAAAGAAGGAGCAGAAATTACTTCTAAAAAAGAATCACTTTCATCATATTTCATAACTGAAGCCACAGCATCATCAATCATAGCTTCAACTGAATGACAAAGAGCATCAAGAGTTAATTGTGGATCATGTCCCAAAGCCACCTTTTCCATGACTTTTCTTTGCATTTCTAACAACTCACTTGACTGCTCTACACTCAATCCATCGTTCTGATTAAATGGAAGGACAACGGAATCTAATTTTTTAACTTTTTTCTGCATGATTTACTCTAAAAAAGCCCTACAAAATAACAATCAAAAGTACCCAATAATAATACTTACAAACTGAATCATCTAAACAATTCTTACAAGCCCTGATTTAACATACTTTTTAATAAGAAGCAGATACTCTTGTTCAGCTTCAACCCAATCACTCGATGCTGAACCTGTTTTTGTATTTCTTTCTAATGACTTGTAATAAGCCGCTTCAGAAATCCATTTTTGTTTAACTAATTTTTTCTTATCCATAACTTATAATTATCTGTCAAGCAGTTGTATCTGTAAAGCAAAAAAGACTTTAGAATCTCTTAACTTATAATCTCAAAAACTTACAATATTTTCCTATTTTGAACTTATACCACTAAAATGAAACAAATCATTATTGCTTAAATTAATCTTTCCGTAATATGAAAAACAAACTTTCACCCTATATTCTTCTAGCCAGCATTTTTATAATATCTGCCTGTGCGGAATCCCAACAAACACCCTCTGCCTTATCAGATTCTAAGCTCTCTATTGTTACTTTTGCAGGAGGATGTTTTTGGTGTGTTGAATCAGATTTTGAGAAAGTGCCAGGGGTTCATCAAGTTATTTCTGGCTTTAGTGATGGTCATGTCGCCAACCCTAGCTATAAACAAGTTTCAGCAGGAAATACAGGGCATGTAGAAGCGGTACAAGTCTATTACGACCCTAACACCATTAGTTATCCTGATTTATTGCAAGCTTTCTGGCGACAAATCAACCCGACAGATAACGAAGGACAATTTGTTGATCGCGGAAAACATTATCGCCCCGTTATTTTTTATCATAATAATGATCAACAAAAACTAGCAGAAATGTCTAAGCAAGAGCTTATATATTCACTGAAGTACACTGCTCCCATTACAGTAGAAATCAAAGCTTTTAATAACTTTTACCCTGCAGAAGAATACCATCAAGATTATTACAAAAAGAATCCGATTCGTTATAAATACTACCGCTACAATTCAGGTAGAGACCAATATTTAGTTAAAACCTGGGGAGATGACTTAAAATTCATGCCCACAACCAAACTAAAATATAGCAAACCTTCTGATGAGATATTACTAGATAAACTCACAACATTACAATATAAAGTCACTCAAAATGAAGCAACAGAACAAGCTTTTAACAATGAATTTTGGGATGAAAAAAGAGAAGGAATTTATGTGGATATTGCTAGTGGTGAACCTTTATTTTCATCTGTTGATAAATTCAAATCAGGCACTGGTTGGCCAAGCTTTAGCAAACCCTTAGTGTCAGAACATATTATAGAAAAAACTGATTACTATTTAGTTTACCCTCGCACTGAAATTCGCAGTAAATATGCAGATTCTCACTTAGGACATGTTTTTACTGATGGACCTAAACCTACAGGACTTAGATATTGCATTAATTCAGCTGCATTACGGTTTATTCCTGTAGTAGAACTTAAATCAGCGGGGTATGAAGAATATATTAAATATTTTATTAAGGAGCCTCTAATTAAACAATAACCTGTCACCAGTAATAGCCTAATAACTTTGACTAAGATTCGCCTTAATCTGTAGGATCGTCCGCCCTCGGCGCGAATATTAAAGGACTCTAAGAGAAAGAGCGTATTTAATTCGCGCCGGGGGCGGACGCTCCTACGTATAAAGTAGGTATTATTTCCATGGTAGATTTTTAGATAATTTAATCCGTCCCTTACTCAAGCGTTTTAAAAAATATAGCAGCAAGAAAACCAAGCAATGTCGAAAAACCTATAATTTCCCCCCCTTTAAAATAAGCTTCAGGCAACATGGTTTGAGCAATCATTGTTAACATTGCACCAGCGGCTACACCTTGAGTAAAGGAAAAAACTTCATGCCCTACCCCTGCAAAATAAATATTCCCTAAAGCACTTAACACTCCTGTCATTAACATCAAACTAGTCCACATCATCAGGATAACTGGGAATTTCATCCCTTGTTTACGCATCCCCACAGAACTAGAAAGTGCTTCGGGATAGTTGGATAAAAACAACCCAGCTAATAAGGAATAGCCAAGATTGGATTGAATCAAACTAGCGCCAATCACAAGGGCTTCGGGTATTCCATCAAGCATCAGCCCGAGCCAAATGCCTAATGGCGCACCTTTTTGATGATGAATACCTGAATGAAAAGCCATGACAGGTTTTATTTCTACACCTTGATTTAAATTTTTAACTGCATTTTTAACCCAGAGTGAGGCATTACCTTCAGTTAATTTTTGTCTTTTGATAAGATAATTTTTAATTTCTTGCTGTTGTAAATGTTTCTTATAACGTCGGGAAAATTCAGGCAAAATACTTAATAAAGAATTAAACTCTTTTTTCCGTAACACCCAAACAGCAGTTGGTTCAAGTGCCATCGTTGATATGCTATACCGTCCTCCCGTCATAAACGAGTTATAACCAAATGCATAGTGTGGCATTAAATCAATGCTACGGCTAAAACTATCAGCCACGTCAATAACTGAAACATGTCCTGTATCTATAAAAAACAAATGATCTGCTGCTTCACCTTGATGATAAAAAGTATTGCCTTTAGCGTATTTTTTATACACTAAATGATTAGCAATCGTATCCAATTCATTTTCTGGCAAATCAGTAATCAGCCCCAGCCCCTTAATTTCATTGGCTATTGCTTTAAAATTATCTTTATTATGTTCAACTTTTACCGCACTATTATAAAAACCATGCTGCGTTATTTTTTTTGAAGACAAATGACACCATTCATCAATTTTATTATCTGATAAATGATGCTGATATTGTAGGTATTGCTTTATTTTTGGGCTTTTAAGCCACTGTTGGATGGCTTCAACAAGCTTTGGGGAAACAGCTAATAAATTAAAAAAAGTTGTTTTTGGTATCACCCATAAACGAGTATTTTCAGTAGCTATCGCTGTAAAACGATAGGGAGTCCCCGTCAGAAAAGCCAACCAACCTAAGTCATCATGATTTTCTAAAAATAATGATGCAACTTTCCCTTCAGGGTCAAAGAGTTCAACACCACCTGTTGCAACAATATATAACTCATCACAAGGCTCCCCCTGACTAAAAATTAAAGTTCCTTTTTTAACATCCCAATGATACATATCTTCGGCAAGGGTTTTAAAATCTTTATTATCAAGCTGTTTAAAAACATCAACACGTTTAACAGCCGAAAGAATATCTTTGAAACGCCTATATTTAAGTTTTTTTACGTGATAAATATGAGTTGATGCCTTTCTGACAAAGCCACCAAAATTATTAACAACCTGATTCAATATAATAAAAACTAATCCACCTACAATACAACCTGCAGCCAAAGGATAGAAATCACCTTTCTCTAGCGTACTTGCGACCAAATCTATCGTTAAAGCGGCTAATAATGCCCCCCCACCAAAAGCCATCAAAAAAGCAATCACTCTATCTGAAGGCTTCCATAATAAAATGGTTAAACACCCCAAGGGTAATGAGCAAGCACTAATAATTCCATAATTAAATGCTTCATAAATTGCTGGTTCTAAAGATAAAAACATCTTTAGCTCCTTTTAATAAATATCATTATTCAACCACCCTGCCACTAATGCCGCTACCAGTGAAGCATCAAATATTTGAAAAATAAGGACTTTAGCGTAAGTTAACGTTAAGCTTTAATCTTTTATTGGATATAATTGAATTTCCTACAAAACAATAAATCCAATACA
>Ga0209707_1001290_pt1 | contig 14400 bp, 15 predicted proteins | sample EN4Hudsemesocosm_FD_184630 | JGI IMG/M metagenome (GOLD analysis project Ga0209707, IMG submission 184630) | Methane-oxidizing microbial communities from mesocosms in the Hudson Canyon - EN4B Hudson Canyon (SPAdes) (version 2) | ecosystem: Environmental > Aquatic > Marine > Cold seeps | place... | reverse complement strand
GTTTGGTCTTTGATACCAATGTGACAGGTGATTCATCTTTTAGTATTGATTACAGTGAAAGAGGAAGTTATGAAGTGCAATTGATTGCTGATGATAATAGCACTTGGTATTACAATGCAAATAGTCAAGATTTTAATACAACCAGTAGTGGAAGTTACATTAGTTTAAGTGATACTAATACAAGTTCCGTTTTAACAAGTTTTGATATAGCTTCTAGTAGTATTGTTGACAGTAATGATACTAACAATACGAGCTCAACTATAGTAACAATTGAGAATAAAAATATCAGTCCTGAACATAAAGAGTTAAATAAAATTTGGGAAAAAACATATTCTAGTGGTTATGCACATAGAATCATTAAAACTTCAGATGGAAATATCGTAAGTATTTGAACCATACATCCAAGTAATGCAACAATAAAAAAATATACACCTAATGGAACTGAAACTTGGTCTAAAAATATAGGAAATGGCAGTGCTCACGATATAAAAGAAACTTCTGATAATGGGTTTATCGTTATAGGAAAAAAATACAATGGCTCTAGTAATGATACATGGGTAATTAAACTTGATTCCTATGGAAATTTACAATGGGACAAAGTTTTTAGCAATAATAGTTATGATCAATCATACTCTATATTAGAAGTAAGTACTGGAGGGTATGTATTTGCTCGTCAAATTAATAATGATGGGTCTCATATAGTTAAACTGGATAATAGTGGAACAACACAATGGAGTTCAAAAGTAGGTTGGTGCCAATCTGACTATCTTCACTCTATAACTGAGACTTCAGATGGGAATTTTGTAGCTGCAGGATTTACTTATTGTGGAGATGCAAACGATGGTGACTATGCTGAAGACTTTGCCATTGCCATTAAAGTAGATGCAAATGGAAATGAATTGTGGAAAAAGTCTTATGTGGATTATCATTCAATGTTTTATACTGTAAAAGAGTTAAAAAACAATCAACTAATGTTTGCAGGATATAGAACACCTACTGATAATAGTGCAACTGACGCATGGCTGGTAAAAACGGATTCAGATGGAAATATAGTTCATCAAAACAGTTATCGTAAATTTGCAGATCCTTATGACTATCCTTCTTATCCAATAGAAGACAAAATATTTGATTTTGTGGAAACTGAAGATGAAAAAATTGTATTCTCTGGGTGTGTGGGGCAAACAGCTCAAGGGTACTGGAACTGTAGAGAGATATGGATGGGACAAGTTGATTCAAATGGTACTTTTGAATGGGATGCTTCCTTTGGAAATCAACATTCAAGTTATTATCCAGAGAATTCATTGGTTGTTGATGGTGATGATATCTATTATACTGGTTCAAACAATTCTGATTATTATGTAGCAAAACTATCTTTAGATAATAATAGTACAATCGACCAAAACATTACTCTTAGTACCAATAGTATCACTTTTCTAGATCAAGAAATAAATACTACTTCAAGTACTCTTGATGTAAACATAACAAATACAGGTAATGTTGATGTAAATATAACAAATATCAATTTAATAGGTACCCACTCAGATGAGTTTAATATTACGTCCATTTGCAGTGGTGTTTTGGATACCAATAGCAGTTGTTCTATTGACGTAACTTTTACTCCTCTTACTGTTGGAGATAAAAATGCTACGGTTGAGGTCATTAGTGATGGAAACATTACGCTGGCTGAGTTTGGCATCTTTGGAACAGCTATAAATGTTCAAGTAAATACTGACATTGATAATGATGGTATGTCAAACGAATATGAAGTAGCAAATGGATTAAATCCAAATGTTAATGATGCAAGTTTGGATTTAGATAATGATGGAGTTTCAAATTACCAAGAGTTTCTAGATGGAACACAGCCTAATAATGAATATTCGAAAACATATACGATTGAATTAAAAACTGGTTGGAATCTTATCTCTATGCCTGCAGATATTGACTTAAATATCAACACTCTAAATAATTCATATATAACAACTGTGAGATCATTTCAAAATGACCAATGGTATGTGTGGACTAGTTCAAATACAAATACTTCAGACTTAGTGTTAAGTGCCATGACTGATGGAAATGGATACTGGGTGAAAACCACACAAGATACTTCCCTTAGTTTCATTTCTCACAGTGCTCCTGATAGTATAAGTATCACAGCAGACGGAAAATGGAAAATGTTGGGGTCTTATGAAATAAGTGATATTAACCAGTTTTTTGATAATAACCCAAATATCACAATGATTTGGTCTTATTCAAATGGCGCATGGCAAGCAAGATCAAAAAAACAAGATGTTAATTCTGATTTATATGATCAAAATATTACAAGTTTAACCAACCTATCTTCAAATGAAGGTTTCTTGGTTAAATAAAACTTTATACCTTGGTCTACTTGGGACTAAGGTATAAAATAGCGCTTTTTTGATCAATATAAAAATCAAATTGTTTGAAATAGTTCATTCCCAGTAAACCATCAAATCCACCATTATTCATAGGGGAACTGATAATATTAATTTTGTCTACCTCATTATCATTTATAGCAAAAGAGTTGAGTTGTATTTTTTTTGCTGTTATGATTCCACCTGCAGTATTGAGCCTTACTTCTGTATCGATGGTATTATGTTCTAAACTATTGATAATTGAGTCATCTATTAAAGTAATAGAAGCACCTGTATCTAACAATAGTTTAACTTCTTTTTGATTGTTTAAAAGTGCAGTAATATAAAAGTGTGTGCCTTTTTTTTCTAAGACAATTTTTCTTGTAAATCTTTGAGATAAATTTATTTTTTTATTGATGAGAGATAACAATTCTTCTACTTTATTTTTGTAAGTGTCATCATAAACAATTTGTTCCAATAATTCTTTTGATTCATCAAAACTGTTTAATTCAAAATACTCAAAAGCAAGAAGATAGATATATTTTACATTGCTTGAATTTTGCTCTAAAATTAATGTATATAAATCTATCAATCCTTTTTGGTCACTTCGTTGTCTTAAGACTTTTGAGTACTTTGACGTATACTCATCTAAAGTACGAATAACCTCTTTTTCAAAGTTTTCATCAACATACAAGTCAGTTAAAACAAGTAAGGAAGAGATAGCTTTCTTAAGTTTGCCATTCTTAAACAGTATATGGGATTTTAAATATAAGGCTTTTGGCTGATCATATTCAATTTCTAAAAACAAATTGATAAGTTGAAGTGCTTTAGATTCATTTTTTTTAACAAGATTTGTCATATGCGAAAATAGGTGCCTTTGAAACATGTCAAGTTCGTCGTTATTTATATCATTTTGATAAATATGAAGAGCTGATTTAAATTCTGATTGCAGTAGATAATTTTTAAAAAGGTCAAAATTAGAAGTTTTATTTTGAACTATAATATTTTCCATTTTTTGTTTAGGTTTTGAAATAATAGTTGAAGTCTTTTTTTCTATAATTGCAGTTTCAACTTTTACATCTTTTACTAAAATTTGTTTTTCATTTACTGTGTTATTTAAAATAATATTTGGAGTATTTGATACTTTTCCTTCTTCACTAAAATTAAAGAATATTCCACCTAAATATCCTAAGGTAAACACAAAACTGTAGGAAGAAAATATTTTGAATTTGTTCACTAAAAGCCTTATATGAGATAATTTATCGTCAAATGATTAAACAAACAAGAATAAAATCAACTCTTTAGTTTTATTCTTTTATATTTGTAATAGAAATGTAGAATATTAACGATTTTGTAACTATATTTTAACTATAATATCTAATAATTAGATAAAAGGATATAAACTTGAAAAAAGCTTTTTCATTAATGGAATTAATGGTTGTTGTTATAATATTAGGACTGTTAGCAATGTTTTTGCTTCCGAATTTAGTAGGTAAAAGTGAAGATGCAAAACGAAAAATAACATGTATTCAAATGAAAAGTATTTCACAAGCACTAAAGATGTATAAAATTGATACCAGTAAGTACCCAACAACAGAAGAGGGGCTTAATCTTTTAAAAGAAAAGAACTATTTTGAAGAATCAAAGTTACCAAAAGATAGTTGGAAAAATGATTTTATATACACAGGTTCCGATAAAAGTTTTGAGTTAATCTCACTTGGTGCAAATCAACAAGAAGGTGGAGAAGACGATATTTATTACTCGAAGTGTACTGAGGAAAAATAAAACGTGAAACAGACCAAAGCTTTTACCTTTCTTGAACTCATGATTGTTATTGTTTTGGTTTTTGCAATATATGCACTATTTTTTACAAATTTTGATTTGTCATTTAATAGTAAGAAATCAACAGTCACACTTAAGAATTTAAAATCATATTTATTGAAGACTTACAGTTTTAATGAAAAGTTAAAATTGATTTGTGTTGATGATGGTAAGGATTGTTATGTGTTACTTGATGATGAAGTCTCAAAAAACAATAAAGTAGAAAATTTATTTGATGAGAGACCTGAAGTCTACAAGTATTCTGCTTCTTTGGATCTGATTTCTTATGAGAGAGTGACCTTAGAAGATCAAGAAGACTTTGAAGTTAGTTTTGAATTTACAATAAATAAAGATAGAAAAAGTAGTGAAATGATAGTTTTTAGTGAAGAAAAAGTATATGTTTATTCTGCTCTTAACGATACGCCATTAATCTTAAATTATCTAAATGAAGTTCCTGATATGTTTGAAGAAAAAATTTCTGAGGTTAAAGATGCTTTTTAAATATAAAGGAATAGATAGTTCAGGAAAAAAAATAAAGTCTACTATTGAAGCTGCTTCCTTGGATGCTGCAAAGTCTAAACTCAAGGTAAAAAATGTACTTTATACTAAAATCGAGCCTACCTTTACTACGTCTTTTTCAAAAAGCAGTTTCAAAAACATATCTTCAATCAAACCCTTAACTCTGAGCTATATTAGTAGAGACTTAAGTATTTATCTTAAGTCTGGTATATCTTTGGTCAAAGCAATAAAACTGCTGGCACAAAGGTACGAGAAGAACAAAAAACTGGGTGCATTTTTTGAATCAATTAGTTCTTCTTTGGATGAAGGAAAAAGTTTTTATAATGCAATTGAAAAGCAAAAAGTACTTCAAGTCCCAGAGTTTTATAAACAGTCCATAAAAATAAGTGAAAACGGAGGCCTTCTAGAAGTAGTGTTACTTGAACTGGCTCAGTTTCTTAAAGAACAAGATCGTATTAAAAAGCAAATGAGTTCAGCTATGGCATATCCTCTTTTTATATTATTTGTCTCAATAATGATGGTTGGGTTTATGTTAAGTGTCATTGTTCCCAAGATTACATCTATCTTTACTCAGTTTGATAAAGAGTTACCTGCAAGTACAGCTTTTGTGATAGATTTAGGTGCGTTTTTTTCCAATAATTATCAAATTTTACTCCTTTCATTTTTTTCATTTATATTTATATTTATATTTTTATTGAAAAAATCGAAGCAGTTTAAATACGCCATTGATTCTTTTTTACTGAAAATACCTTTTTTAAATAATCTTATCGAGCTAAGTGAATTGAGCCGTTTTTCATACATGAATTCTATTTTGATTCGTTCTAGTATTCCTATTGTTCAGGCTATTAAACTAAGTGCCAATATTTTAAAAAATTCTGTGATTCAAAGAGTGTTTGAAGAGGCTTCTTCTAAAGTGGTTGAAGGTGAGAAATTGTCTAATATACTGGACAAAAATAAAACCTATAAGGTAGATAGTTCTTTTGTTCATGCCATTGCTATTGGTGAGGAGACCAGTGAGTTAAGTAGTATATTAAATAACCTAGCGGAGTTATACAACGAATCAAATAAAGATAAAATAACTATCTTTTTATCTCTTTTAGAACCTGTGTTGATGTTAGTTGTAGGCTCAATAATTGGGTTTATTGTCTTAGCAATGTTAATGCCAATATTTTCTATGAATTTAGGTTGATGATGAAAAAAGGTATTGTTTTATTGGTTTCTCTTTTTTTTATCGCTGTTATATCTTTATTGATATTTGAAAATATGGATAACACGGATAAGTTAATAAAACAGTCAAGTGAAGACTATACAAATACACAAGTATTAATCAACATCAATAATCTTAAAGATGAAATCGGAAAACTGCTATTAAAAAACAAAGATTCACTTGATGAGATATTAGAAAATGAAGTATTTTCTAATAAGATACCTTTAATACTGGGTAATAGTAAGATCAATATAAGTTTAATGAAGTACGAAGACATCTATGATATCAATGCTTTTATTAATGAGGATGAAAGTGCAAAAAAATTACTTGAAGAGTTGTTCTTGAACAATGGCGTTGATTATGGGGCTTTTAACTACTTTATCAATAACTATATGAGTTTTTTAAGTAAGGATGATAAAGTCGTTAAAAACTCTAGCCAGATATCTTTGTTGGTAGATGAGTTTGTTAAAACAACAAACAACAATGAAATTTACAATATCATTGATAGCCTAGGGCTTGTTTCAACGAATGAAGAGTCAAATATGATAGTGTGTAAGTTAGATATTAATATCAATGAAAAATTGTTTTCTAGTAAATTTATTTATGATGTCAACAGTTTGGTCGAAAATAAAATTGAGGTGCAAGATTTTGAATTTAATTTCAAATAAAAAGTTAAAAAGAATTTTTTTAACCAAAAAAACAAAAGTAGACTTTAAAAATAAAGTCGACTTGGTATTATCACCAGAGTTTTATTGGGTAAGAAAGTTTGAAATACCTGTTAAAAACGAAAAAGAAGCCTTAAAAGTGTTACCTACACTTTATGAAGATATTCTTCCTGATGAAGATTTTGAGTACTACTGCTTAAAGACAGATGAAAGTAAGTTTATCTGTTTTGCTTATAACAATAACACTATTTTGGAACACATAAAAAATAGTGGATTACAACTATCTCAAATTAGGACAGTCTACTTTGCGCAGTTTCAGATGGAAAGTTATGAGAGTTTTGAAATAGATGAAAATGCGTATGTATATGAAAAAGATATTTTAATAAAAATTCCAAAAAATATGATTCTAGATATTGAAAGTTTATCTAATGAGTTGGAAGGAAGTCAATTCAATAATCATAAAATCAATATGAAGTTTTATTCAAATGTTATTAATAGTAAGTATATATATTCCTTGGTTATTTTACTTGGTTTACTGGTTGCTATAAATGCACTTAGATATTATTCTTTTGATAAAGAAAACAATAATATCAACGAAAGAATAAGTAAAATTAAAAAAAATAAAAACATGCCAAAAACAAATATCCAAACCAAATCCATACTTCAAAGTATGAAAAAAAAGATTGACAGTGAAATAGAACTTAGGAAAGCCGTGGCATATATTTTGACCTTTAAGAAAAGCCGAGATTCTGAACGAATAGAAAAGATAAGTTTTAAAGAAAATAAAATTAAAGTGATTTTTAGTAATAGCACATGGCGAAAAATCAAAGGTCATATAGAAAAAAAATATAAAATATCAAGTAATAGTACAGCAGGAAGTTTTGTTACAGTGGTGGTTGATATATGAATAGAATAAATCCCTTATACATACTATTGTTGTTTGTTACTTTTGCAATTGTTTCTTTTTCAATTGTTGCTAATGTAAAAAAAGAGTTTGCTAACAATGCAAACAAAATGACTGAGTTTAATAAAAGTGCTCTTGAGTATGATTCTTTAAAAAATGTGTGGTTCAACAAAAAAAGAATTCAAAAGACGCTGAACAATCTTAGAAATGAAGTTAATATTAAAAATGCCAAACTTGAGATTAATATCAATAAAAATATTGCCCTGATTAAACTTACAACAAAAGAAAAAAAAGTGATAAATAAATTTGTGAATAAAATTCTAAATAAAAAGCTGATGATTAATAAAATGGATATTACCAATACTCAAGTTGTAGTTGAGGTGTCGTTAAAATGATAAAGTTATTTTTTAAATATGTAATGTATTTTTCTCTTTTTATTGCCTCATTTATCTTTTTCTTTCCAAAAGATAATCTATATTATCTCTTAGAAAAAAAACTCAGTGAAAATAAACTAATCATTTCAAATGAAGTATTAGAGGAGAAGCTACTTTCTTACTCTATAAAAAAACCAGATATTTATTACGAAAACACTAAAGTATCGCAGCTTAAAGATATAAGTTTCGAGATGCTTTTTTTTAAAAATAGTATCAAGTTGAGTAATATTAAAATTGTTGATGACTTTAAAAAAATGCTACCTGAAAATATTGATTTTATCACTGTTACACACAATATTAAAAATCCTATTCTTCTTGATATTCAATCAAAGGGAGAATTTGGAACTTTGAGTGGAACTATTCGCTTATATGACAAAATAGTAAATATCAATCTCAATGCCTCAAATAAGATGAAACAAAAATATAAAAGTATCTTAAAACAGATGCAATTACAAAAAGGAGTGTACACGTATGAATATAAATACTAATCGTGTTATTCAATTTTGTATTCCTTTTTTAGGCATATTACTACTTTCTTATTTTTTAAGTGCCATTATATTTTACAGCTTGCCAAAATCTGGAATAGAGTTTGTAAAAAAAGGGAGTAGTGATTTAAAGTATGAAAACTACAACTTAAGTATGTTCTTTAATAAAGCGAAAAAGCAACAAAAGATCGTAAGAAAAGTTGTAAAAAGTGAGTATAAATTATTGTCACAGCTATCGCTAAATGCTGTATACGCAAAAAGTGACCAAAGCGGTTGGGTGATTATAAAAGAAAAGTCATCATCTAAAACACATATATTAGCCCAAGGGGAGTCTTTTAAAAACTACAAACTAAAGTATCTTTTTCCAAGTTATATAATTTTTGAAAAAAACAGCAAAGAGTATAAACTTGCCATGAAACAACTTGACAAAAAGTTTGAAGTTATTACTCAACAAAACAAGACATCTTCTTGGAGTGAGAAAATTGTTGTTGGCAAAGACAAAGTACTCATCAAACGAAAATTTTTAGATAACTATGTCAATGACTTAGAAAAAGTGTGGAATGATGTAAAAATTGATGAGGTTAAGAAAAATGGCTTTATCACAGGATTTAAAATTTCCAATATATCAAGTGGTAGTACTTTTTCTAAGTTAGGACTATTAAAAGGAGATATTATTACTCAAGTTAATAATACAAAACTAAACAACTACAACAAAGCATTTAAAATTTATAAAGAGATTAAAAATATGAAATATTTAAATATAGAGATTTTAAGAAAGAATAGACAAATGGAGTTATCATATGAAATTAATTAAGATAGTTTTTCTAATCTTATTTTTGATAGTTAGTGTTAAGGCTAAAGAAGATCCAATTAATATTAGTTTTAAAGACCTAAGTATTATGGATTTGATTAATATTACGTCAAAAGTTATGGATAAAAATATTCTCATCACTCAAAATATAAAAGGAAAAGTTGATTTTATATCCAATAAACCTTTATATAAAAAAGATATTGTAAATATACTTATTTATGTACTAGAGTCCAAGGGATATACTTTAGTTGATAACAAGGATATTCTGAGAATCGTACGAATAGCAGATACTGCAAAATATAATCTTCCCGTTTTTTCTAATAAAATCGGAAAAAACCATCATCAAATGGTCACAAAAGTATTTAATGTGGCTTATTCAAATGTTGATTATGTTTCCTCAAAAGTGAGACATTTGTTGACCAAGTCTGCAAAACTTGTAACTGATAAAGAGTCTAACTCTATTGTCATAACAGACTTTCCTTCAAACATAAACACAGTACAAAAAGTTATTCGTCTTATTGCAAAAGACTCTAAGAAAGCCATCGAAATAGTGAGCTTTAAAAACATCAAAGCAACTGAAGCCAGCACCAGTTTAAAAAGTATTGCAAAGTCGGTTTTTAACGAAAAAATAGAAAAAGAAAAAGTTTCTATTTTGCCAAATAAAGATAACAACTCTATTATGATTGTCGGTAAGTCAAAAAATGTAAATTTTTTAAAAAACTATATTTTAGATATTGATAAAAAAGGAAGTCTTATTGAAAGAGTTGTTGAGGTTATTGGATTAAAAAATGTTGAATCTAAAAATGTTATAAAAATCATAAACTCCATTATCGAAAAAAGAAAATATGTTGATGTTGATAACAAACCATTCGCTTCAACAGATGATGAATCTAACTCTGTTGTACTTATGGGACCAAAAGATGAAGTTGGGTATTTACAAGTACTAATTAAAAAGCTTGATGTTGATAGACCTCAGGTTTATGTAAAAGCTAAAATCATTGAGGTCAATGAAAACAAAACCAAGAACATTGGAATCAAATATGGTTTAGCAGGAGGGGCTAGTGGAAGTGCAGGGTTGTTTTCATTTGCTTCAAATCTTGGAGGAGTAACTTTACCAGCGGGTGATTTAAGCTCTATGATTGACTTGCCAAGTAATCTTACCAAAGGACTGGCCTTGGGTGCTACTATAAATTTGTTGGATGCCAATCAAGCAGTGGATATTGTATCCGAGCCTTCAATTTTATGTATTAATAATAAAGACTGTTCTATTTATGTAGGGGAGACAAAGTCTTTTCAAACGGGAGCTACATCAACAACTTCAAGTTCAGATACCACAAATATTACCTTTCAAAGAGAAGATGTAGGACTATCACTAAAAGTTAAACCAAGGATATCAAATAGTAATAAGGTCACCCTAGAAATCACAGCAATTGTTGAAGATGCTAAAGAGCTAAAAGATGGGCAGACCAATCCAGATACTTCAAAAAAAGAGTTAACCACAAGTGCCATTGTAACCAACGGTGAGAATATAATTTTTGGTGGTTATATAAAAAATACAGTTGACACTGTTGTTGACAAGGTTCCATTATTGGGTGACCTTCCTATAATTGGTGGTTTGTTTAACAACGAAAAAAAGGTAAAAAATAGAATCAATCTAATCATCATCATTACTCCCTATATAATTCCTACAAGTAAGGACCTGAGTTTTGTGAAGAGTCAATTGGAACAATTACGAATTTTAGAGAACAGATATACAGAAAACCTTAAACTGAGACTAGAAGAAAGAAAATTTGATGTAAATAAAAATAAACACCAAATTGATAAAGAAAAACATGACCTAGAAGTGCAAAAGGGTAAGTTAAATAAAGATAAAATAGAATTAGAAAAAGAAAAAAAGCTATTTGATTTAAAAAAATTAGAAAATAAATCACTTGGAATTTAAATATGAACATAAATGAAATACATGATTTAAACCTAGCTGCTTTGGAGCACGAAGGATATGAGGTTGCCTTAAAAAACTTTATACTTTTTACCACGTATAATGATGAAATCATTCTAGCCATTTCTCAAGAACATATGAGTATTTCTTTTGATTATCTATCGAAATATGAATACTTATATGAAGTTGTATTTTTAGATGAAATCTCTTTTGAAAAGCTTTATAATAAGTTTTTAGAACTTCGTACAGATAAACAAATGGCAGATATTCAACAAGAACAGCAAGATGCCACTTCAAGTGATGAAGACTTTAATGTATCTGAGTTTTTACAAACTGGGGCAGATATCTTAACCTCAGAAGAATCTGCACCAATTATCAAGTTTGTAAACTCACTTTTTTATAAAGCAATCAAAAAGAAAGCCAGTGATATTCATATCGAAACCCATGAATATAAATCAGAAGTGAGATATAGAATAGATGGAGTATTATCTAAGCACATTGAATTAGATAAAAACATCATGGCTTTGGTCATTAGTCGTATAAAAGTTATCTCCAACCTTGATATTAGTGAAAAGAGAATTCCACAAGATGGAAGAACTCAGGTGAAAATTGCAGGAAAAACACTGGATATCAGAATCTCAATTTTACCTACTTTTTATGGTGAGAGGGTGGTGATGAGAATATTAATGCAAAGTGACGATATACCACATTTGGCTGACTTGGGCTTTAGCAAGGATACTATTTCAAAACTGGACAAAGTTCTAACAAACTCCTACGGAATGATTTTAGTTACAGGACCCACTGGAAGTGGAAAGTCAACAACACTACATGCAATTTTACAAAAAATTGTTAATATTGAAAGCAATATTATAACTGTAGAAGACCCAGTAGAGTATAAGAGTGACAATATCAATCAAATTCAAGTTAATGCTAAAGTAGGGTTAACCTTTGCAAGTGGTCTTAGATCTATCCTACGGCAAGATCCTGATATCGTTATGATTGGGGAAATAAGAGACACAGAAACAGCTTCTATTGCAATACAAGCAGCATTAACGGGACACTTGATGTTTTCTACTTTACATACAAATAGAGCACCAGCAGCAGTCACAAGACTTATAGATATGGGTGTTGAAAAGTTTTTAATATCGTCTTCTGTGTTAGCTGTCTTGGCTCAACGATTGGTTCGAAAACTTTGTGTTCATTGTAAAACTGAAGATACCTTAGCCAAAGAATATAGAAATGAATTTGACTTACCTAAAGATTTGGTTTTATACAAAGATGTAGGGTGTAATAAGTGTAATTTTACAGGATATAATGGACGATCAGCCATAGAGGAAATTTTTTTAATCAACGATGAAATAAAACATTATTTAAAAGGTGAAGTTGATGATATTACGCTCTTAGCACTTGCAGAAAAAAATGGTATGATTACTTTAACCCAACAAATAAAACAGATGTTGATAGATGGAACAACCTCATTAAATGAAGCAATACGAACGGGAATTAAATAGTAGATGAGAAAAATGGAAAAATCATTTTTTCTAATTGAAGTACTTATTTCTATAGTACTCATTTCTGGGGTGATATTTTCTTTGTTTCAAATAAAAAGTAATAGTATGTATTTCTTGGAAAAATATGGAAACAATCAAGAACTAAAAAGTGCAATTTTTCTTGTGTCTTTAAATAATAAAGAGATGGTCATAAAAGATAAAAGTGTGTATCTCAATGATGTAGTTGAGTTTAAAGATGATGATATAAGAAGAAAACTGAAAAATATCAAGGTTGAAGTTAAAGATGAGCTTGAAGAAATCAAAGACATTTCACTTGATGGCTTGACCATAAAAACCCAAATAACCAAAATAAATTATTCTGTGGATAAAGAGATAAACAAGCAGTTTCACATTATGAAGTTTAATTAAGGATAAGATGATGAAAAAGGCTTTTACTTTAATGGAACTGGTGGTTTCAATCTCACTTTTTTTTATCATCATTATTTTTTTATATAAGGCTTTAAATATGACAAAAAAAAGCAATGTTTTTTTTGAAAAAAAAGTCACACAAATTGTAAATGATAATAAATTAAAAAAAATACTTATTGAAGATATCATTGAGTCAAGTAAAGTTGAGTTTTTTTTAGATAAAGACTCAAATACAATTTTACAACTAGAAACTTCAAACATGTATCACAATGTCTTTTTTACCCATGTCACATATCTTATCTCCAAAAAGAAGAATTTAATTAGATTGGAAAGTTTGAAAAAATTTGATAAACTAAAATTATCAGAAGAATTTTTTAAAAATACATATATAGATGTGCTAGATGTTGAAGTTGAAAAGTTTGATGTCACACAACTTAAAGATAATGAGAAGGCTTTTTCTATCATCATAAAAAAAGAAAACAATGAAGAAAAAATATATGGAACTTTGAGAATATAAGAGGAATGATGAAAAAACTAATCATATCAATGTTGATTAGCCTTACAGTGGCTTTTTCAAATGATACTGCAAACAGTAACAGTACTGAGTTAGAACTGTTTTTATTTAAAATAGGTTTTACCAGTATGTTAAATGACCTCAAAGAGATAAAAACCAAATCAAATATCAACACTAAAGACTTAGAAAACCTAACAAGTAAAATGGAATATTTCTTTAGTGAAATTGACCAAAAAAAGATCATTTCTGCCGAAAATAATAATATTATAGTAGATGACAAAAGATACAGAGACTTAGAAGTGATAATTGTAGCTTTACAAAAAAAAGTTGAATTGTTAGAGGCTAAACTAAATGTTCAAAGTCAAAAGGTCGTTAAAGTAAACAAATTTAAAATTACAAATGAAAATAGTAATTTGTTAAAGAATACTGCTATACAATCAAAACAAGAGTTCTTAAATATTTATGAAAAACCATTTGAAAATAGTAATCTTATTAATAAATTGGGTAAATTTCCATATGTTAAACTTGGGTATTGCGATAAATATGGCTGGTGTAAACTTAAAGAAGAACCGGGTTATGTTAAAAAACATATACTTAACTTTAATTGATTAATCTTTCTTACATATTATTATATTAGACTATTAGCTGCATAATTCAACAGTTCTTTGGTTATTTAAGCAAATACAAATTGATAAAGAATTATACTATGAAGTTAAATAGAGAAATTTTTAGGAACATATGAATGAGTGGAAATGATAATAAAATTATTTTACAATATATAAAAAACTTAAGAATATTGTACTTAGAGGA
>Ga0209707_1001284_pt1 | contig 14443 bp, 13 predicted proteins | sample EN4Hudsemesocosm_FD_184630 | JGI IMG/M metagenome (GOLD analysis project Ga0209707, IMG submission 184630) | Methane-oxidizing microbial communities from mesocosms in the Hudson Canyon - EN4B Hudson Canyon (SPAdes) (version 2) | ecosystem: Environmental > Aquatic > Marine > Cold seeps | place... | reverse complement strand
AATAACGCTTGCTGGGCTAAATAACATACCGTCAATTTTAAAGAAGTCATATTTTGCATCTTTAAAAACTTGAGCGAATGGCTTACCGTAATCTTTAGATGTAGAGCTAGGTAATGCAGTTGCTAATTTTTCCGCTTCTTCATCAGTACCCTTTACAAAAATATGCACTTGTCCTGCAAAAAGAATGGCATCATTGGTACGCCCCATTGCTTGAACAAAATCAGGATGCGGAGGGCATAAAGGCGCACTCCCCATACCATCGATAATATTTTCAAGAGGAAAATGCAATTCATGTGCCTTATGCATAGCCACTTCTAAGACACGACCAACTACTTGCACACTACCCGCCAAACTACTTGTTGGTGTCACAATAATAGTTAATTTATCAAAAGGCACGCCACAAGCTTTAGCAATTTTCTCAACCACTTCAACAGGCGGTACAGCATCGTTCTCAATAACTAAAGTTGCTGTTTCTGCAGTGTCGTTATAGTCCAGCTCAACATAAAGCTCTTCAACAGGCAGTGTTTTTCCTTCTTTTTCTTTTGTTGCCATGGCTCTTGCAGGACCTGAGCCCAGGGCAAAGTATTTATCATGCGATAAACTCCATCCTGCATACTGACTTCCTAAACAAGCTAATACCGGATTAGTTGAGTGTACGTTTACAGTCAATGGCCAGTTTTCAGTATAAGAGGTATGCGCTAACGAAACAGTCCCCATACCACCTAAACAAATCTCAGTAATAATACGACCCGCTTCAAGCCCACCTGGCACATTTATTCCAGCATCAATAATTGTGCAGCCATTTTCCATGGTTTGTATATCGAGTCTTAATTTATCCGCATTATCAAGTAACTCTTGCACTAAAGGTTGAGTAAGCTTATTAACACTTGCTGTATATTGCATCTTATTTATTACCTGTTTAATATTAATATTGTATTTTCTAAAAATTTTTGTCGATCCAATAATTGCTGCAAAGCTTGTTGAACCGTTTTTCCATGCGCCATAATACTACAAATTGGCTCACCAACCTGAAAACATACATCATTTTCTGGCCGATCAAAACTCCACTCTGGCCATTTAGTACTTGTGCTTAATTTATAATCCTCTTGCGCATAAACAATTTGTAAAGCGCGTACCGAATCATCTTTAACTTGCGTTACTTTTTTTCCAAAGATATGTGCGTTAAATAAATCCAATTCGGGATATAACATAACACTTGCTGGCGGGCGTAAATTAACCTCTAAGAAGTAACAGCGCTGGCCATCCCAAATAAAATCTAAGCCACCCAAGCCTTGCAAAGAATAATAGCGCATTAAACTGCTTAACCACGCTTGAATGTTATTTTGTTCGTGTACTGGTAATAATTGCTTACTGACTAAACCAGAAAAAGTAAAATCATCCTGACTAACAGTCCACTGACGCTGAAAACCAATGATATCAACGCTCAGCCCATCCGCACAAAATAAAACTGAGCCTACCTGCCCGATCATATATTTTTGATAATATTCATGTTTAGTCGCGTCTCCAGCGACCTCTCTTACCCCTAGTCCGCCCACATGATCATAAGGCTTTATTAACCATCGACCGTCTTGTTTAGGTTGCGCAAATTGAACGTCTGGAAATGGAATATTTAATTGCTTTAACTGCTTAAAAAAAGACGGTTTATCCCGAAATTGAGCATGAATAGCCGGCTGATTTCCTGCCACTAAAAAAGAGGACGCTAACCAAGCTAAACTATCCTGACACGCCTCCAAACCACTCCCATAGACAACACGATTAATATTAAAACTTAGCTGTAATACGGCAACTGCTTTTTGCACGTCTACTAATGCTAAAGTAGTTACTTTTATTATTTGTTCTGAAAATCCTTGGGTATCTTGATCAGCAAATAAATCAATAACAACAATTTTATAACCTGCTTTATTCCCTAGTTCTGCCAGCATTCTCCCAGAGCTAGCAACCACCAAAAGACAATCAAGCAATCACTTCTCCACCACTATTTCGCGCACTAACGACCATCACATCCAAATTGTCATAATCAGAGAATTTTTGTTCGACTTGTTTCTTTAATGAGTTTGCGGAGTCATTTCCTTGCACTGCACAAAAACCAGTGGGTCCCCATGACGTTTGCCCAATAGCCACAGCACCCTGCCCTTGTAAGTATTTTATAACCTCTTCAACCTCATGACTGGTGAATACCCCCCCTTGTGCACGCGAAAAATGTTCACCTACAGAGCACTGAATTTGAGTAATAACGTCCCCAAACAGTTTAATATTATTTTCTGCTAAAGCCGGCAAACCTTGCATCATTAATAAATAACATAAACGTGCAGCTTCTTGAGCTGGAAAAGGTGGCAACTCTTTAAATGCTTGTATTTCGTCACTACCATGCAACCCTTGACCACGCTTATCTAACACTAAAATAAAGCGCCAATCATCAGGAATATTCATATGAGAAATAACGGGAGGCGTAATTGTTTGCTCTCCTCTCCCCCCATCAACGACCAAGCCTCCTTGCTCAAAGACAGCAATACCAATCCCTGAACGCGCGCCACGCTCAGTTAAGGCTGCAATTTCTCGAACACTTAAGCCCAGCTTATAAAAAGCATTTAAAGCCATTCCTATTGCTAAAGACATTTGCGTACCAGAGCCTAAGCCAACATGCTCTGGAATACACGAATCTAATTCTAAATGTAATTTATCTGAAACATTAAGATCTTTACACAATCGAACCAAGCAAGATTTAGCTCGCTCTGAAGTCACTCCTGTCAAAACTAGTGAGTCTGCATAACTAATCGATAGCTTGGTATTAATTTCATTTAACGCCACACCAATACTGCCAAAATTCCTACCTAATGAACCACTTAAATCTATAAACCCCATATGTAAACGTGCGGGCGCAATAACAGTAATTCTAGTAGCTAAGTTTTTCAATGGAGGACACACAACAGTTGCGAAGAAAAGCAGGGATTATACAGGATAGTAATACGATTTTGTGACTAGCAAGCTTACTGCTTAATTTATTCTACAAGAAGCAACGACAGCTCTAATAAATCATTACAAATCAGCCCCGCTAATTGACGCATTTGCTCATCAACCTGAGTTGAAGGAACTAATACTGAGAAAGCATTAGCATTTTTAGCCGCTAACAAGCCAGTTAAAGAATCCTCAACCACAAAACAAGACTCAATAGGCTGGCACAACACTTGTGCGGCTTGCAAAAAAATATCAGCGGCTGGTTTAGGGCGATGAACATGGTCACGGCACACCATTAATTCAAAATAACCTTCAATTCCCGCATACTGTAAGCACTCTCTAGCATTTTGTTCTGGGCTATTAGTCGCTAAACAGTAAGGAATGCTCTTTTCTTTAAAAGTAGCTAATAACTCATACGCTCCTCGTTTAACAGCGATTCCATTTTGATTAACTTCTGAACGCCAAGCACCTGAACTTAAAGAATAAAATTCCTTTAATGGGAATGCCTCACCAAATAATTGAATAAGCCGTTGCTCAAGAATAGAAAACGGTAAACCCGATAAGCTTTCACAAAACTCATGACTTAAGCCATAGCCTAAAGACTGTGCGGCTTGTTGCCATGCATAAAAATAACTTTGTTCAGTATCTAAAATTAAACCGTCCATATCCAGAATGACGGCGTTAAAGCCTGAAAAACTAATCACAGCGTTTTATTACCTTAATATATTCGCCTTCCGCCTCTCGGCTAGAACCCACTATAAGACGGGCTACTCCAGTACTTGATACTTCTAGCTGCCCTGAAACTTCAATCCATTCATCTTGCTCTGCTTGCCCAGTATAAGTAGCGGTATAACATAGCACTTCCGATACTTGCTCATGCTCTATTAAGAACTTAGTAGGGTAATCATAACTGTACTGCGCATCAACAACCTTAGCCTGAACACGCTGTATGCCTTGTTTTTGAAACTTTATTTGTTCCGACTCTTCACTTAAGGTTAGCAAGCTTAAATCGAATTTTCGTTGATTAACCAGCGCTTTATTATATTTTCTTTGCTCATGCCAAACATAATCCGCATAGCTCAGCTCGCATTGCCGGCGCTGGTAAGAGTCCTGCCAAGCCTTGTCATCTAATTGCTGTAACTGTTGTTTTTGTATGAGTTGCTTAATTAAAGCTCTAAGCCGATGAAATACCGTTCGACTATAGACAACCAAATCAATATCAGAACTTGAATTTTGTGCACCAATTAAAATTGACCCGGTAACACCTAACTCTGTTAATTGAATTCCTTGCGCTAAAAATATTTGGCACAAATCAATTAGGTCTTGCTCAATAATATCAGGACTTTCTTTTACTAATAGTGCCTGCAGTTTCTGTTTAGGCTGATGATGAACGGTAATAGATTGAAGGTCAACAGCATGTAAAGCTACCGATTTTTCTATAGAAAAAAATAAATATTGAGAGTACTTATCTTGTAAAAGTTGATTAGCGGCATGCGTGCTTATTTTTTTCCACTGATTACCCTGCTGTACATAACGCAAAAAACAAAGCACTTTACCTTGTTCTATGGCTTGGTCGACAACTGCAAAAATTAAGCCTTCTTCTGTCTGAATAAAGTCTTTAGGTAAATAAACAGAATTCACAAAGCAAGTTCAACTTTATTTCTTCCTGACTCTTTAGCACGGTAAAGTGCATCATCAGCAGCTTTTGTAATATCTGAATCTGTTTTAAATTGCCCTTGATACGTTGCCACACCCAAGCTTAAGGTTACATAATCATTAACCTTTGAACCCGCATGATCAATCTTAAGCGCTTCCACACCTGCACGTACTTTTTCAGCAAAAATAGTGGATCCGTTTAAATCGGTATTAGGTAAAATAAAAATAAACTCTTCACCACCATAGCGACAAGCTAAATCTGTAGGTCTAGAACAAACTTCCGCTAAAACCTTAGATACTGTTTCTAAACACTCATCGCCTTTTTGATGACCATAACTATCATTATAAATCTTAAAAAAATCTATATCGCACATAACAATTGATAATGGGTTTTTCTCTCGCTTAGCAAGCTTAAACTCACGCTCTAAAGTTTCATCAAAGTTACGGCGATTAGCTAGTCCAGTTAACTGATCAAACATCGACATATGTAAAAGAGTTTTATTCGCTTCAAGCAAACTTTCCTGGGCCTGCTTAAGCTTTTCCCGTGTCATATAGATACGTTCCATTGCAGTAATTTGCAATTGTAAGCGCAAAGGATTAATTGGCTTAGATAAATAAGCGTCACCGCCCGCTAAAATTCCTTGCGTATAAGAGTCATCATCAATTTTTGTACTTAAAAAAACGATAGGAAACCAATCCTCACCTTTAATTTCACGTATTTGCTTGGTTGTTTCAAAACCATTAATCCCAGGCATTTCAACATCCATCATTGCCAAATCGACCGAATTTTCCTTGATATATTCAACTGCATCTAAGCCAGACTCCATATAAACAGCCTCATGACCTAAAGTTGTAATACATTCAGCAACTAACATCCGAATAGACTTACTATCATCAACAATTAAAACTTTCATATAGCTCTCAACAATAACGAGTAACGGTAACGGTAACGGTAACGGTAACACAGTCTAATATAGATTAACTTATGATGATATGGCTCACCAAATATTCTGCGACCTCCATCACAAAAATGACACCACCCAAATAAATGACAGCATTTGACAGCTTGCTCTTATCTTTGCAAGATATCCAACCCCGCACCTGCCTCAGTAAAATCCTCTACATCAACAGCCTCCAGCCCCCCTTCTCGCCTTAACGCTAAACCCATAAAATCAAATAAGCTGGAATCCGCTAATTGAGAAGGAGCCACATTCTGTAAACTAGAAAAAATACTTTCCAAACGCCCCGGAAAAGCTTTATCCCAATTTTCCAGCATTTTCTTCATGACTTGCCGCTGTAAATTTAGTTGAGAGCCGCATAAATTACAAGGTATTATCGGAAACTTTTTTATTTCAGAATACGTTTCAATATCTTTTTCCTTACAATACGCCAACGGCCTAATCACCATATTTTGTCCGTCATCGCTCAATAACTTAGGCGGCATCGCTTTTAGCTTCCCCGCATAAAAAATATTAAGAAAAAAGGTCTCCAATATATCATCACGGTGATGCCCTAAAGCAATTTTTGTAACCCCTTGCTCTTTTGCATACCCATATAATGATCCACGCCGTAGACGGGAACATAAACTGCAAGTTGTTTGCCCTTCTGGAATAACACGCTTAACAACGCTATAAGTATCATTCTCAATAATATGAAAGGGTACGCCTATTTCCTGAAGATACTCTGGTAAAACATGCTCAGGAAAGCCAGGTTGTTTTTGATCTAGGTTCACCGCTAAAATTTCAAATTGAATAGGAGCCGTTTTCTGCATATGCATCAGAATGTCTAGCAAGGTATATGAATCCTTCCCTCCCGACAAACAAACCATGACTTTATCGCCCTCTTCAATCATATTGAAATCAGCGATTGCACTCCCTACATTTCTTCGCAATCGCTTATGCAATTTATTGAATTCAACTTGTTGTTTTTTAGTGTTTGCCATATCAAATAAAATTAAAAAAGGTAGAGCTCTTAAATAAAAAAAGGCGAAAAAGCACCTCAAATTAAGAGGGCTTTTTCGCCTTATTAGTCGGCTAAGGTATTAAAAATATTAGCCGTTATACCGCTGAAAAATCAAAGATGCGTTAGTTCCACCAAACCCAAAACTATTAGACATAATTGTATTTAAAGTCACATCATCTTTACGTTGCGTAACAATAGGCATCCCTTCCGCAACAGGATCTAGTTGCGTAATATTAGCTGATGCACTAATAAAATTATTCTTCATCATCAAAATTGAATAAATGGCTTCATTCACACCTGCCGCACCTAATGCATGCCCCGTCAATGATTTTGTTGAGGTAATAAAAGGCATTTGTTCAGGTGTAAATACTTCACGTAACGCACCTAATTCCTTCTCATCACCGACCGGCGTACTTGTACCATGTGCATTGACATAATCAACGGTATCACCTTGGATAGTTGCCATCGCTTGTTGCATACAACGCACGGCACCTTCACCAGACGGTTGCACCATATCGTAACCATCAGAAGTTGCACCGTAACCCGTTAACTCAGCATAGATTTTTGCACCACGTGCTTTAGCATGTTCGAGCTCCTCAAGCACTAACACCCCACCTCCGCCGGAAATAACAAAACCATCACGGGTTTCATCGTAAGCTCGCGAAGCTGTCGTCGGCGTGTCATTATATTTTGATGACATGGCGCCCATTGCATCAAACAAAACCGACATAGTCCAATGCACTTCTTCACCACCACCAGCAAACACAACATCTTGTTTTCCTAGCTGAATTTGCTCCATTGCATTACCAATACAATGCGCACTTGTCGCACAAGCGGAAGTAATTGAATAGTTAATCCCTTTAATCTTAAACGGAGTCGCTAAACAAGCAATATTCGTACTCGACATCGTACGTGGCACCATATATGGGCCGACACGCTTAATGCCTTTTTCACGCAGAATATCAGCCGCTGCAACAAGATTTGATGTTGAAGGACCACCTGAGCCCATAATCAAGCCTGTGCGCACATTAGAGACTTCATTTTCCTCTAAGCCTGAATCCGTAATCGCTTGCTGCATTGCAATATAATTAAATGCCGCACCATCCCCCATAAAACGCTTTACTTTACGGTCAATGAAGTCATCAAGATCAATATCTATTGCGCCACGCACATGACTACGAAAACCTAGTTCTTTATAGTCTTCTGCAAAAGTAATTCCTGAGCGTCCTTCTTGCAAAGATGCAAGAACCTCTTCACTGTTATTTCCAATACTAGAAACTATACCTAGTCCTGTTATAACTATTCTTTTCATGTTTTGCCCCTTAGAATTCTGTTGTATTTGTAAACAACCCAACTCGCAGATCCTTTGCAACGTAAATTTCCTTACCATCTACTTCCATTGTTGCATCAGCAATACCCATTACTAACTTACGCATAATCACGCGCTTTAATTGGACTTTATAAACTACCTTTTTAGCTCCAGGCAATACTTGACCAGTAAACTTTACTTCACCCACTCCCAGTGCGCGGCCTTTACCTGGACCACCTTTCCAGCCCAAATAAAAACCAACTAACTGCCACATTGCATCAAGACCTAAACACCCAGGCATAACTGGGTCACCTTGAAAATGACAATCAAAAAACCATAAATCTGGATTAATATCGAGCTCAGCAATAACCTCACCTTTACCAAACTCACCACCTTCATCAGATATATGTACAATACGATCCATCATCAACATATTAGGTAAAGGTAATTGAGCATTTTCCGGGCCAAAAAGCTCACCACGGCCAGACTTTAAAAGCTCTTCTCGGTTATAACTATTCTGTTTTTGCATTCCTAATCCCGCTTATTTTTATAATTATATTTTAAACATACCTGATTATTATACCTTGTATCAGCAAAGATAGAGAACTTATCATTCTAAATCCCCTTAAATAACAAGGCTTCCCCGGTAACACCATGGGAACTATATATTTATTTCCTAATAAATACGATCCATTAAGATTTTGGAGCCTGTATATCACGCATAAAATCAGCCATTAAATTCTTTCCAGTACCCAGTCGGCGCTGATAAATCAAAGCATAGGTTAATACTGCTGCAACATACTCCCTTGTTTCTTTATAAGGTATTGTTTCAATCCATAAGTCAGCTGCGTACACACGATCAATTTTTATCCAGCGCTGCACGCCTGTTGGCCCCGCATTATAGGCAGCAACTGCCAACGCAAAGTTACCAGAAAATTTATCAATCATTTGCTTGTAATAATAAGTACCAAACCTTAAATTAGTAGAAGCTTTTAACAAATCATTCTTAGATTTCCATGGAAAAGTTATCTCTTTTGCTATCTGCTTACCGGTAGCCGGCATAACCTGCATTAATCCTAAAGCACCCACCGGTGAATTAGCCTCCTCATCAAACATACTTTCCCTACGTATCAAACCATATATAAGCGCAGAATCCACACCTTGAAGCTGCGCATTCTGTTTTATTTTATCTACATAATCAATAGGAAAGCGCAGCTCAATATCATCCCAATGCTTAGCTTGAGCAACCGCCATAATTGCATGCTTATGCCATTGCCATTGCTCCGCAATTTTAGCCGCAACTAATAACTTCGACCTTTTAAATCCACGAACAACTTCCCACCAATACTGCTGCGCCTTATCCTCCTGGTTCACCGCTCTAAACTCATTAATAACTACAAAACCTTTACTCATTAAAAGTTGCTTTATTTCTGTATCAGCAACTTTAATGGGACTATCCGCCAACACATAGTCCTTCAATATATAGTCTGCCGCTAAAAAACCATAATAACTACGCTCTTTTGCTAAGCTATTAAAAATTTTAAGCGCCTGCTCAAGCTGATTCGTTTCCAAAAATGTTTTTGCCTGCCAATACCGCCACCGGCCTTCAGCTTGCTCATCTTTAGATAATTTATTTAAAGATTTTTGAACTAACTTCCAGTCCCCCCCTATCAAAGCAGACCTGACTTCCCAAGCACGTATCACTTTATCAGTCTGTTTCAACTTAGAAAAATATTGATAAGCCTTGTTAGATTTAGAAAAAGCTAACTGCAAAGCAATTGCACGCTCAATTTTATTAATTTGCTTCTGACTTAACTTAACCTTCTTTGTTTGATTTTCCCTCTCCCAGACCTTTATGGCAGCGCTCATATCCCTTCCTACTAGGCGCCTAACCGCATACACTAACATTTTAGATTGCTCGCCTACTGAAACCGTATTTAAAAATTCCTTACCCGAAATAAGCGCTGGATTTTTAAGCAATAATATCCATTTATTTGCATCTGCTTTGACTAAACTATCTACAATTTTTTTCTGTAAATAGCTCGCCAAACCCACCTGACGAGCACGCACTGCCAACTTAAAACGTTGCCAAATAAGTTTTTGAGTTAATAAGGGAGACTCAGAAAATTTAACCAATAATTCATCACAGTCTTTTGGTAATGAACGCCCTGTTAACCAAATATCCTTAGTCGCCTGCAAAGCCTTATCTTGTTTATTTAATTGATACCTAGCCCACTGATAACGGCACTGCTTCTGTTTATTTTTTGAACTACGATAATTACCCTCATAAGCCTTCCATTGCTTATTCTTATACAAATAATCCAACCATTTCCTGCGTAATTTACGCGTGTAAAGAGGCGCTTCATTACTTTTTAAAAACTGCCTAACCTTTGGCTCTTGATCTAGGTGTTTAACTAGCCATTGATACTCTAAATAAAAATGGAGCGGATACCCAGATAATTCCTTACTTAATAGAGAAAACTTCTCATCATTTCCAGACTCGATCATTTTTTCTGCTTGCAAAAACTTCTCACGAGACTGTTCACTTATAATCGCAGAGCACTCAATACTCCACATAAAAAACGCCATAATAAGCACGATCCTTCTTATATAAATACACATACCTTCACACGTCCTTTCAGCTTTCAAAAATAAAAATATAATTATTTAACAATCCGTCATTACCTAACACCAAGCACATAAACCACACCTAGCAGCTTAATTCCAGCTATAATTCACCAAAAATCACATACAGACTGCCAAAAATACTCGTGCAAAACCAACAAGCTACTATTACTACACGCTATACCTGGGCATACATTATAAGCCTAGCCAAGCGACATAAAAAAGAAATTATTTCTGCCCACTTGCTCGCAGTTCTAGCAACCATTGCTACCGTCCCCGTTCCACTACTCATGCCGCTCCTTGTCGATGAGGTACTTTTAAAAAATCCGGGGGCTCTAATTGACACGATCAATCAATTCACCCCCAACCATTGGCATACCCCGTTACTTTATATAACTGCGATTTTACTCGCGAGCTTATGCCTACGAATTATTGGAATAATCTTAAATATTTTTCAACTACGGCAATTTACACGCATATCCAAAGATATTATTTTTCATATCCGAAAAAAACAAATCAATCATCTAAAGCACATTTCCATGGCAGAATATGAAAGCCTTGGTAGTGGCACGGTAATCTCTCACTTAGTGACCGACCTAGATACCTTAGATGCCTTTATCGGCAGCACTACCAGCAAACTATTAATAGCCATACTCACCATCATAGGGACCGCCTCTATTCTATTGTGGATGAACTGGCAACTCGGGCTTTTTATATTACTACTTAACCCCATTGTTATTTTTTTCGCGCGCACCTTAGGGAAAAAAGTTAAAACACTTAAAAGCAATGAGAATTCAGCCTATAGCATTTTCCAACAAGCACTTACCGAAACACTAGAAGCCATTCATCAAATTCGTATTAGTAACCGCGAAACACACTATTACAAAAAACTCATTGAATCAGCCCAAGAAGTCAAACAACACTCAATCTCCTTCGCATGGAAAAGCGATGCCGCAACACGCTTTAGCTTTTTAATCTTCTTAGTAGGCTTTGATATTTTCAGAGCAGCCGCTATGTTTATGGTACTTTACTCAGATTTAAGTATCGGGCAAATGCTCGCTGTTTTTGGGTATTTATGGTTTATGATGGCTCCCGTACAAGAAGTGCTAGGCATTCAATACGCTTTCTATGGAGCCAAAGCCGCTCTAGAGCGTATTAACCGGATGCAAGCACTACAACAGGAGCCTGTTTATCCTAGCCAAATTAACCCATTCCTAAATAAAAAAACAGTAAGCTTACGCTTAAAAAATATCCACTTTAGCTACTCAAATAAAAAAGATGAGATCCTAAATGGGATCAATTTAACAGTTAAAGCGGGTGAAAAAATAGCCTTGGTTGGTGCAAGTGGCGGCGGAAAATCCACCTTAACTCAAACACTAACAGGCTTATACCCAGCAACCCAGGGAACTATATATTATGATGGTATTCCCATTAATAAAATTGGCCTAGATGTCGTTCGGGAACATGTCGTTACCGTTTTACAACACCCTGCACTTTTTAATGACAGCATTCGTGAAAACTTAACTCTAGGTAAAGACGCTACAGACTCAGAGCTCTGGCAAGCCTTAAAGATAGCACAGCTCAAAGAAACCATCACCAACCTAGATAATGGCTTAGATACTGTTATCGGACGACAAGGAATGCGACTATCAGGGGGACAGCGCCAGCGTATCGCCATTGCACGTATGATTGTCGCAAAGCCTAGCGTTGTTATTCTTGACGAAGCCACCTCAGCCTTAGACACAGAAACCGAGCACAAACTACATCAAGCATTAAGTCATTTCTTACAAAATCGCACGACGATTATTATTGCCCACCGCTTAAGCGCTATTAAACAAGCTGACCACGTCTACGTCTTTGATGAAGGAAAAATTTGCGAACAAGGCAAACACACAAAACTTATTAATCAAAACGGGCTCTACGCAAAACTTTATGGAGAATACCAATAATGGATGAAATAAAATACGACCTACATTGCCATTCCACCGCTTCCGACGGCGCACTCCCCCCTACAGAAGTAGTATTACGCGCTAAAGAACACGGCGTGACAACGCTAGCACTCACAGATCACGACACGGTGGCCGGGCTAGAGAATGCAAAAAAAACAGCGGATGAACTAGCACTTAACTTAATTCCAGGCATTGAACTCTCTTGCTCTTGGAGTAAAAAAACATTTCATATCATTGGCTTAAATATAGACCCAAACAATGCCGAGCTCTTAGAAGGCATACACGGCATACAAACTACTCGTATCGAACGCGCAAAAAAAATAGCCCATAAATTAGAAAAAAACAAAATCCCCGGTGCCTTTGATGCCGTACAACAAGCAGCCGGATCAGGCATGATCACACGCACTCACTTTGCCGACTTTTTACTAAAAAACAACTACGTCAACTCTATGCAAGGCGCTTTTGATCACTACCTTGGGCAAAGTAAATCCGCCTTTGTCAGCACTCAATGGGCCGAACTAGATGATGCAATTCATTGGATTACCAATTCAGGTGGAATCGCAGTCGTCGCGCACCCAATGCGTTACAAGCTCACCGCTAGCTGGATGCGCCGTTTTTTAACCGCCTTCAAAGAAGCCGGCGGTCAAGGAATGGAAGTGGTTACAGGCCGTAGTAACCCAGATGAAATTAGACGCGCCATACACTTCGCCAGGCAATTCGAATTACATGGTTCAGTCGGGTCTGATTTCCACACCCCTAAAAACAAATGGGTAGAACTCGGAAGGTTAGCACCACTTCCTCCAAGCATACACCCTGTTTGGCGATTATTCCCATCATAAAAAAACCTTTTTACTTAAAAAACAAAGCAATACAAATCAGAACAAATATTTTTAAAAAAAGGTCTAGCCAAGCATTAAAAAACAGCTATAATAGCGTCTTCTCTTAAAGAGATTGCCTCGGTGGCGAAATTGGTAGACGCAAGGGACTTAAAATCCCTCGCCTTCTGGGCGTGCCAGTTCGATTCTGGCCCGAGGCACCACTCTTTTAGTGATATAAATTAAAGGACCTAGAGTTTATCTCGCAGTCCTTTTTTTTTGCCTAAAATTTATATCACCCTCCCAAAACACCACCTCAATATACAGCCTTGTTTATCTACACTTGATAACAAGAGGTTACTCATCATTTAAGCTATACTCATAATCCTCACTTATCAAAAAAGTAAAATCAATACATTTACTCATCCCTAATACCGATACCATAAAATGACTCATAAAATTATTAGCACTCTTTTCATTACTACTTTAATACTCACTCTTAGTAGCTGTGGCTTTCAACAGCCGGATTACTTACAAAGCATTAACTCAGCAAAATTAAATGAAGTTATGCAAAATGAAGATATTTTCTTGGTTGATGTTCACACACCCAAACAAGCTCACATAAAAGGAACCGATTTATTTATTCCTTACTACGAAGTCGAAAAATACAAAGACCAACTCCCTAAAGATAAAAGCACCGCTATTTATTTATATTGCCAAGGCGGACCTATGGCAATCTCGGCTGCAAGTACTTTGCATGACTTAGGTTATAACAACCTATTTAACCTCGAAGGTGGCTCTGATGCTTGGAGAAGAGCGGGCTTTAAATTCGACTAAAATTTCAAGAGTGTAAATTTGCTACCCTACAATATAAAAAGATTACCCTATGAAAAACAGTTTAATTTTACTTACAACACTCATATTATTACCAGGATGTTCCAATGAAGAGAGCAATCCGGCTCCAGTTACAAAGGATAAGTTACCTATTTTTAATGAGCAGATTAATGCCTTAGAAAAAGCTAAAGGTATTGAAGCCGCACTTCAAGCTACCGATGATAAAAGAAGGTTAGCGATAGCTGAGGAAGCTAAATAAGCACACCTACAGACCCCTTTGGCATAAAAAGTCCTCCCTTGCTGGGGAGGGTTGGGTC
>Ga0209707_1001281_pt1 | contig 14459 bp, 15 predicted proteins | sample EN4Hudsemesocosm_FD_184630 | JGI IMG/M metagenome (GOLD analysis project Ga0209707, IMG submission 184630) | Methane-oxidizing microbial communities from mesocosms in the Hudson Canyon - EN4B Hudson Canyon (SPAdes) (version 2) | ecosystem: Environmental > Aquatic > Marine > Cold seeps | place... | reverse complement strand
TTAAAGTGACTTTAGAACGTTATCGCTGGATGCCTGAAGATCTAGGAAACCGTTACCTCATCATTAATTTAGCCAATTACACATTACAAGCAATCAACGAGGGTAATGAAGCACTCTCTATGAAAGTAATTGTGGGTCGAAAAAGTAGGCCTACTCCTAGCTTTTCATCTCAAATGAATCACCTAGTATTTAATCCTTTTTGGAATGTACCTAGCAAGTTAGCTAGATTAGATCTATTGCCCAAACAACAAGATAATTTTAATTATTTTTACCTCCATGATATTCGTGTATTCACTAAGGAAAATGGTCATAAAATTGAGCATGATCCTTATTCTATAGACTGGGAATCTATTACAAAATACAACTTCCCCTATATATTACGACAGGATCCAGGTGAGAATAATGCTTTAGGTAAATTAAAGTTTCTGTTTCCAAACAAGTGGAGTATTTATCTCCATGATACTTCTCATCGTGAGCTGTTCTCAGAAACGAAACGTTCTCTAAGCTCTGGCTGTATCCGTGTTGAAGATCCTATTGCCCTGGCAAACTTCAGCATGGCTAAACCTAGCGCGCAACAAACAATATTGGAACTAATTGAAAGTAAACAAAATCGTGGCCTCAAACTTAAAAAACCATTATCAATTTATGCGGTTTACTTCACAGTATGGGTAGACGGTGATGACGTAAACTTCTCTCCAGATATTTATCAGCGTGATGAACGCATGGCTAAACTCTTGTAATTAGATATAAAAATTGTTTATACTTAATAAGTTATGCCAAAATAATTAGTTCGTTTGAGGGTTATTAATGTCGTTTAAAATTGATCAAGAAGACAATGTAGTTTTAGATGCTCGCACATCAAGAAGACGTTTTCTACAGCTAGGTTTAGGGGCAACAACCGGCCTTGCAATGCCAAGTGCTTTTGCAAGTTTACTGACTCACCCTGAACGCAAGCTATCACTGCTGAACCTTCATACTGGTGAAAGCCTTAATGCGACTTATTGGGCTGAAGGTCAATATCAAACGAGTGAACTACATGCCATTAGTCGAGTCCTTCGTGACCATCGTTCAGGTGATGCTCATGAAATGGATAACAACTTAATCGATTTTCTTAATATCCTCCATCACAAGATGGATGGTAAAAAAGCTTTTCATGTTATTTCTGGCTATCGCTCTCCTAAGAGTAATGCACAATTACGTTCAAACAGTTCAGGCGTCGCTAAAAAGAGCTTACATATGCAAGGTAAAGCGATTGATATCCGTTTACCCGGTCGTGACTTGTCTGCACTTCGAACAGCAGCACTCAGCCTTCAAACAGGTGGGGTAGGTTATTACCCAAAATCAGACTTTATTCACGTTGATACTGGACGGGTTCGTCAGTGGGCTGGCTAATTAAGTTTATTCACACTCATCCAATAACTGTTGAGCTAGGTTCCTAAATTTTTCCATTTCTACAGAATAGTTTTGTTTTAAACTCAAATGATGCTGTTTTACGCGCTCATGTAGTTCCGATAAACTTTGGTGAAACTGAAGCTGTTGTTCGTCAGTCTTATAGGTCGGACATGCAGGCAAGCACTGTTCATCCATTCCGCATTCATAATTAGTCACTTGCTTTTCATGCTCATCAATTAAGGTCACATGTTGTGTCAAAGCAGATGTTTTCTCTGGTAAAGCCCGCTCTAGTAAATACAATAAGGCTACCAACTTTTCAGTTTCATGCTGCCACTGCTCCGTTTCTTTTATCCACAGTGCATGATCTTGATGCCAATGTTTATTTTCATCTTGTAAATCTTTTACTTTTACCATGTCGACCTCTCAAGTAAGCGATCCATATCCATATTTCCTTAATCATACGCTCACTGATAATATTTTCACTAACTAGTTCACATCACTACGCTTTTTGACTGCTAACAAAACACCTTGTTACAGGACAAGACGGTCAATTCAACGTAAAATAGCACTTAATCAAACTTTTAAACCCTGGAAAAGCTATGTCTCAAGTTGTTGTCTGTGCCCTGTATAAATTTGTCACATTGGATAATCATGTCGATTTAAAAACACCATTACTCGACTTCATGCTGTCTAATGAGGTGCGCGGCACCCTGCTTCTAGCTAAAGAAGGCATTAATGGTACTGTGGCCGGTTCGCGCAAGGCGATTGATGCATTATTAGATTACCTACGCAGAGACCCGCGTCTTGCTGAGCTCAGTTATAAAGAATCGTTTACCAATGAGATGCCTTTTCTACGCACGCGGGTAAAACTCAAAAAAGAAATTGTCACCATGGGTGTTGAAGGTATCGATCCAAGACATGTTGTGGGCACCTATGTGAAACCCAAAGATTGGAATGCACTGATCAGTGATCCTGATGTAGTGTTAGTGGATACACGTAATGATTATGAAGTTCAGGTAGGTACATTTAAAAATGCCCTTAATCCCGATACGGAAAGTTTTCGAGAATTCCCGCAATATGTAAAAGATAATCTTGATCCTAAGAAAAACAAAAAAGTCGCCATGTACTGTACTGGCGGTATTCGCTGTGAAAAATCAACTGCCTATCTAAAACAACAAGGCTTTGAAGAGGTCTATCACCTTGAAGGTGGCATTCTCAAATATCTAGAAGAAGTGCCTGCAGAAGAGACTTTGTGGGAAGGTGAATGTTTTGTCTTTGATGAACGTGTTACCGTTAATCATCAATTAGAAAAAGGCATCTACGATCAATGTAATGCCTGTCGTATGCCTATTACGCAACAAGATAAATTAAGCGACCATTACCAACACGGTGTTAGTTGTCCGCATTGTTTTGACAAAACCACAGCAGAACAAAAAGCCCGTTTTACAGAGCGAGAAAAACAAATGGAGTTAGCAGAACAACGCGGCGAAGCACATATTGGTGCAGATTCTGCGAAAACTATCGCCAGTCATCGCGCAGAAAAACAGCAGCATAAAGAAAATCAGCGCCAAGCCTCATTACAAAAACAACATCGTTAATATGAAACAGCTGCTTTTTTTAATCGGCTTATTGCTGACTACGGCCAGCGTTGCAGCTGACAATAAACAAGCGGCAATTGCCAGTGCCCATCCTTTAGCCACACAGGCTGGCTTTGAAATTTTAGAACTTGGCGGCAATGCCTTTGATGCGGCCATTGCTGTCAGTGCCGCCTTGGCAGTGGTTGAACCCACCGGCTCTGGTCTAGGTGGTGGTGGCTTTTGGTTATTACATCGTGCCAGTGATGGTTTTCAAACCATGATAGATGGCCGTGAAACAGCGCCAAATGCAGCCCACCAAGATATGTATCTGGATTCAAATGGTGATGTTGATAAACGTTTATCACTTGATGGCCCTCTCGCGGCCGGCATACCCGGTGTACCCGCCGCCTTAGATCATCTAAGCAAACACTATGGCAGGCTTAGTTTACAACAAACGTTAGCCCCTGCGATTCGATATGCCGAACAAGGTTTTAAGGTGACTAAACATTTTCAGAAATTAGCGTCTTTTCGCCTAGAGGCCTTAACGGCATCTGCAGATGCACAAGCAATATTCCTTCGAACATCATCAAACAATCCAATACCTGAACTCGGCACGCTGATCATTCAAAGCCAGTTAGCCACGACATTAAAACAACTTGCACTGCATGGTCGTGATGGTTTTTATCAAGGTGATATTGCTCAAAAATTAGTAGATAGTGTGCAAAAATCAGGTGGCATTTGGACCTTAGCAGACCTAGAAAACTATCAAATAAAACAACGTACGCCGATTAGCACTAGCTATAAAGGTTATAAAGTTAGCTCGGCTGCCTTACCCTCATCAGGCGGTATTGTCTTAACATCGATGTTAAATCAACTGGAACAGTTTCCATTGGCTACGATGGGGCCAGTTCAACGCAAACATATCATTGTTGAAACCATGCGCCGCGCCTATTTTGATCGTAGTCGATATCTTGGTGATAGCGACTTTATCTCGGTGCCTAATAAACAATTGACTGCAAAATCTTACGCTAAGACATTAGCCAGCAGCATCGATCCTCATCAAGCAACAGCCAATCAATCTCTGCCGCTTAACGATGCTGCTAAAGGTGAAGATACCACTCACTTTTCTATTATTGATAATGAGGGCAATCGTGTTGCCGCTACCTTAAGCATTAATTATCCCTTTGGTTCAGCTTTTGTCGCTCAAGGCACCGGCGTATTACTTAATGATGAAATGGATGATTTTTCAGCTCAAGTAGGCTCAGCTAATGTTTATGGACTGACCGGTAATGGCGCCAATGCTATCGCAGCCAATAAACGTCCCCTATCCAGTATGACACCTACTTTCATTGAAAATGATCAGCGCCTGATGATTATTGGCACGCCTGGAGGCAGTCGAATCATCACCATGGTGCTGCTTGGAATTTTAGATTTTGTTGACGGTCATGATGCTATAAGTATCGTGTCACAGCCCCGTTTCCACCATCAATATTCACCCAATAAAATTCAGTTGGAATCGACAGGGTTTAGTCAGAATGAAGTAGAAGAATTACAGCTGCGAGGTCACGAAACCGAGTTACTCAGCCGACAATATGGCAATATGCAGGTCATTATTAAAACAGCCAGTCAGATCAATGCCGCCAGCGATCCACGAGGTGAGGGTTTTAGTGATGTTAGATAGTGACTAAATCTCATTCATTGGTTTAATTGTCTACTATTTTACTCAGGAATAATACGCTGCCGTGCTTGTGATAATGCCGTGGTTTCCATCACAAATAAAGCGAGAACAATCAACACTATTGGCACTGCTGCAATACGGCTAAATACCACCAGCATAATGGTGAACATATTTTGATCTAACTGAATTGAAGCCAGCAACCAACCAAGCAACATAATTACCGTAGCAAGCGCATAGCCGATTAATAACAGTCGACACCTTTTCCATGCCAATTGCCAATGTGCTTTTACAAGCGCAGTATCATTGCCATACAACGCCTTACGAGCAACCCAAAAGATAATTACTGCAGAAGCAATTAATGCTAAGCTTAATAAAATACTGACATAGCCACTACTTAATGCGGCGGCAGGCAATAATAAATGAAAAATAGCCAAATTCATCATCACCAGCTCATGAGAAAAACTTGCTCTAGCTTGTTCACTTTTCATCATTGTTCCAATCAACTTAATATTAGTATTTAATTATGTACTTAATTGACAGTCATTGCCACCTTGATTTTGAACAATTTGATATTGATCGTGAAAAACTCCTGTCACATTGCCAACAACTCGGTGTGCAAGACATCGTTGTACCAGGAGTCAATGCAGTTACTTGGGACAGATTACTGGCCACATGTGATCATTCAAGCCTATTACATCCCGCCTTAGGTATGCATCCCCTCTTTATGCATCAACATCAACCCGAACATCTTGTTCAATTAAAAAACACTATTGCCAACCATCACATTGTTGCCATTGGTGAAATCGGTCTCGACTTTTATCTGGCCGATCATGACAAAGCCAGTCAAATCGACCTATTTTCTCAGCAATTGACCATAGCGCAACACGCTCAGTTAGCCGTGTTATTACATGTCAGAAAAGCACACGATCAGACTATCAGCCTACTCAAAAAACAGCCTGTTATAGGTGGTATTGTTCATGCCTTTAATGGCAGTCTGCAGCAAGCGCTACAGTATCAACAACTTGGCTTTGTATTTGGTATTGGTGGTGCGATTACACATCCTCGAGCAACTAGGCTAAGATCATTATTCACTGAACTTCCCTTATCAAGCATTGTTCTAGAAACGGATGCTCCGGATATGCCACTGTTAGATAGGCAAGATCAAAGAAATACACCTGAGAACATTCCCTCAATATTAATGGCATTAGCCGAAATTCGTTCTGAGAGCGTCGAAGATATTGCACTAGCGACCACAACTAATTGTCAGCAAGTGTTAAATTTACCATGACACAACTAAAGTATTTAAGCGGCTACCCTGATGATGTTATTGCTCAAGTAAAGGCCTTAATGACACAAGGAAAATTAAAAAATGTGCTGTTAAAAAAATATCCTCTGCCACATGATATTAATAACAATAAAGCATTGTATGCTTATGTTATCGACTTAAAAAAACAGTTCATCCGCCAATCTAGCCCGCTGAGCAAAGTTGTGTATGATGATAAACTAGACGTATTACACAATGCACTTGGACTCCATTCTTTTGTATCTCGTGTACAAGGTAATAAATTAAAAGCCAAAAATGAAATTCGTATCGGCTCGGTGTTTAAAAAAGCACCGATTGAATTTCTCAGAATGATAGCAGTGCATGAGCTCGCTCATTTAAAAGAAAAAGATCATAATAAATCCTTTTATAAACTCTGTTGTTATATGGAAGCTGACTATCATCAGTTAGAATTTGATCTGCGTCTTTATCTCACTTACTTAGAACATGCTGGAAACTTGTATTCATGACAACACCACAAATTAGTATCGGACTAATAAACCCTAAAAGCCCTGATAATGTCGGCTCAGTATTACGTGCAGCAGCCAATTATGGCGCTGATCAGGTTCTATACACAGGTAATCGTTACCCTCGAGCTATTGAACGTAGTGCACGCTCAGTGGATATGAGTCGAAAATTAGGTCGTGGTATCCCTATATCACAAGCAGACTGTTTAATTGATGCCGTGGCCGAGGATGTGACGATCATTTGTGTCGAATTTGCTGAAAATGCCAGCCCCTTACCCGCCTATCAACATCCACAAAAAGCACTGTATATCTTTGGCCCTGAAGATGGATCGATTAGCCAAGAAGTGATTGATCGAGCTGATGATGTTTTATATATACCTACTGTTGGTAGTATGAACCTTTCCGCCACAGTGAATGTGCTACTTTACGATAGATTAGTCAAAACTGCTGATTACGGTGTGGGTAATGCATTTATCCGTGAAAGCCGAGATACCAATAATAGATTAAAAGCTTCATAAAGCAGCTACAAAAAAGCCCTTAGTTTTAAACTGGAACTAAGGACTTATTTAATAGGTTAGCTAGTTAAAACTACTGACAATCAGCAGGCAGTAGATCCTCATCAATATCTTGGCCATAACACACCCACATGACGCCAGTACTTATTTCATCTACGATGGGTTCTAAAACTAGGAATTTCTCCCCTACACCGTCAACCCAGAACTCGACACCGATAATACCGCCATCATAAATATCAATAACATATCGTTCAGACGGATCCGCTATATCTTGTTGAGCAACGCCGATCTCAGCCAATGATAACGGCCATACACCTTCATTTTCATTACTAAATGACGTCACGTTATCTTGTAGTGTTAACGCCACTTGATAAGCCTGTTCAACATCTAGTTTGGCCGGTGATGTTGCAGATTCGTACTCGGATGTTTCAATCTCATAGTCGGCTTTTTCAATATATTCCTGATATGCAGGAATGGCAACCGCGGCTAATACCCCCACTATCGCTATCATCACAATAACGGATAATCCCGCACCACCACCAAACCGTGGAATAAATGCAGACAAAAACCAGGCAAAACCATGACGACTTGGGAAACTAATGTCTTTCCCTTGGCGGAATGACAATGCAGCAGCCATGCGTTTGCTTAACCAAGGATAGTCATTATTCAATTCATTAAATGACATCCAAAAGCCACCGGTGTCATTAATTTGTTTTAAATACGCCTCTAAGTTTAGTGAGGTCCAACGTGTATCACCTGCTGACATCGTTGATATGGCAGCAATAACATCGGCATCATCACTACAACACATCGCACCATAACGGTCACAGGTATATTCTTGTGAACGCCGATAAGCAGCACCTAACAGTGGCAGCCAAGCGGCAAAAAACAAAAAGGGTGCCCATTGCAGATGTTTACGATGTAAATGACCTAATTCATGACCGATGTAAAAATCGATAGCACCGGGTTGTGAGTCTAAGGCATCGACCACATCAGAAAATAATACGACAAAATTACGTCCTCTAAAGCGTGTCGCTAAAGCATTAAAAAAATCAGTACGCAATAAATAGGCTTCGGGTACATGATGTAGCCCTACTTTTTCACTATTTTTTGCCAATGAAGCGTATAAATCAGGATATTGCTCTTCCGTTAATCGAACACCATTGCCTTTCAGATGGGTAATAAAAGCAGAGTGAGCAAATAAAAAGAATAAATAACCGATGAGCAGATAAAAGAAAACAAGTCCGAAAGTACCAAGTATTAAAATCAGCCAGAAAAGAGCGGCGATAATGCAGCTAATGGTAAATAATGATTTTTCGTGTTTATAAAGCAGTTCCATCAAATTTTCCTTAATTTAAGTGGTCGTGACATCTATCCTGTTGTCTTTTCCTGTCTCTGTCAAGCAATCCGCTAAAATCACGAATTAATCACCCCAAATTACTTTTTACTATGCCACAATATCGTTAACACTCCTTAAAGGACATATGACATGTTTTCTGCTGACATCACTTCTGTTTTACACGCTATTAATAGTATTATTTTAGGCAAGGAACATACAGTCAAACTTGCCTTGAGTTGCCTATTGGCTAAAGGACATTTATTAATTGAAGATGTGCCCGGTGTTGGTAAAACCACCCTAGCTCATACACTCGCAAATGCATTAGGTCTCGGCTTTCAACGGATTCAATTTACCAGTGATATGTTGCCTGCAGATATTTTGGGTGTATCCATTTTTGAGCGTGAATCCAATCAATTTAATTTCCATAAAGGCCCGATCTTCAGCCAACTTTTACTTGCAGATGAAGTTAATCGTGCTACACCACGTACTCAAAGTGCTTTGCTTGAAGCGATGGAAGAACGACAAGTCAGCATTGAAGGTGAAAGCTATGAGTTGCCCACACCCTTTTTTGTCATTGCCACTCAGAACCCTTCTAATCAAATAGGTACATTCCCCTTGCCTGAGTCACAATTAGATCGCTTTTTGATGAAAATTGAAATTGGTTATCCAGATGCCGCAGCAGAGAAAGAATTATTATTAGGTGTTGACCGAAGACAATTATTGCAACAGCTTCAGTCTGTCATTTCCACGGATAAACTGATCAACATTCAAGCGGCTGTGCAAGATATTCATATATCCTCTGCCATTGTTGATTATGTTCAACGGCTGCTAGCTTATAGCCGTGATTCTGGACACTTTCATTTTGGTTTATCACCTCGGGCAGGTCTCGGTTTATTACGTGCGGCTCAAGCATGGGCCCTGATAGCTGAACGTGAACATGTACTACCTGAAGATGTACAAGCGGTGTTAGCAACGGTGGTTAATCATCGTTTGCAAGCGCGTGATGAACACCTCGGTCATGATGTAAGTGCTACTATCATCAGCCAAGTCGCTATTTCATAAAGTCGATTGGTGACACGGGTGTTAAAACAACTTTATCAACGCTTTAATCAAGTTCGGGGGCGACGAATATTTATTGTGCCAACTCGTTTTGGTTTTGTGTATGTTGTTTTTTTAATTCTCATCCTACTGGGCGCCATTAACTACAGTAATAGTTTAGGCCATGTATTATGCTTTTTACTAGCGAGTTTAGGCATTGTGGCCATGTTACATACGTATCGAAACCTCGCTAAAATCGAACTTAAACATAGCCATGCTAAGTCTGTATTTTGTGGTCAGGAAATCAACTTCAGCTTAGTGTTTGATAATCCAACGCCACGGCTAAGTTATCAACTTGAAGTCAGTAGTAAACAGGATAAAACGCGGTCATGGAATCCCTTTAAAATGCTTAGAGGCTATCAGTACCCTCAATTAATCGATCAATTAAAACCTCAACAAACCACACAGTTCAATTACCGTTTAGCTGCCTCAAAAAGAGGCCAATATATATTAGGGCGACTTCGTATTGCCAGTATATTTCCACTCGGTTTGTATTCAACATGGAGTTATTTCAATACCACAGATTCAGCCTTAGTTTATCCTAAAGCTGAAGGCAGTTTACCTTTGCCTATTGCTGCACAACAAGGGCAAAACTTCAGCGCAAAACATAATAAAGGACTGGATGATTTTTCGGGTTTTGACCGTTATCGCATGGGCGATCCAATCCATGCTATTGCCTGGAAATCACTGGCCAAAGATAATATTCTAAGAACCAAACAATTTAGCAGTCCTCAGGGCGCTTACTTGATGTTTAATTGGCAAGACGTCAGCCAAATAAATAACGTAGAAAAACGTCTATCTCAACTCTGCCAGTGGATAATACAAGCCGAATCAGCAGGAATGAGCTATGGTTTAAGCCTACCCTCAGTCGAGATTAATTATGGTCATGGCAAACAACACCGTCATCGTTGTTTGGCGGCATTAGCACTGTATGAATAAACCCAGCCCTTCTAATAATGCCCTGTTATGGTTAATGCTAGGATTAAGCCTTGGTGCCTTACCTCATCTTACTTACCAGCCTCTGTGGGTCAGTATCATTTTCATCGCGATGATTTTTTGGCGTTGCATGAATAGCTGGCGAGGATGGCCACTGCCAAGTAAACGTTTTGGCACACTTAAAGTATTACAACTTACTATTGCTGCAAGCACATTCTTATTACTATTTATCAGCTATGGTAATTTAATTGGTCGTGATGCAGGTGTGGCATTACTTACTGTGATGTTGGCACTTAAAGTCACTGAAATACGCAGCCACCGTGATTATTATCTAAGTTGTTTTTTAGGATATTTTTTAGTGGTGACTAATTTCTTTTATTCACAAAGCATTGCCACTGCCGCCCTGATGTTTATGGTTGTCACCATTATGACGGGCTGTCTTATTAGCCTTAATGTACCTGAACAATCACTTAATTCTCGTAAAAAGCTAAAATTGGCCGGGCAAATGTTACTGCAAGCCGTGCCTTTAATGCTCATCCTGTTTGTTTTATTCCCTCGTATAGCCGGTCCATTATGGGGATTACCTAAAGATGCCTACAGTGCAAAAACAGGTATTGATAACACCATGACATTGGGCAAGATAAGCCAACTTATTACATCCGATGAAGTGGCCTTTAGAGTCAAATTTGCAGATAAAATTCCTCGGCAAGCTGACTTATATTGGCGCGGTCCCATTCTATGGCATAGTGATGGCCGTACTTGGACAGAGCTCGCTGATAAATTACAAACAGCAGAACCCGCTGACATTAGTCATTCTGGATTAAGTTATCGCTATACCACCACATTAGAAGCACATAATAATAACTGGTTATTTGCCCTCGATTTTCCAACAGAAACACCTAAATCTATAAAAAGTCACTTTACTCAAGATGGCCAATTACACAGTGATGAGTCGATTAAATTACGCCAGCAGTATCAACTGACATCAACACCTCAGTTTAAATTAAATGCTGTGGATGAACCTTATCTTCAGTACGCATTACAACTACCCGAGAATCAACATCAAAGAACCAAACAACTTGCTCAACTCTGGCTGCAAGAAACACAAAATCCGCAGCAATTGATTCAACGTGCCTTAAACTATTTCAATCAACAAGATTTTTATTACACGCTACGTCCCCCTGAATTAGTAGGCGACAGCATCGATAGTTTCTTATTTGAAAGTCGTCGTGGCTTTTGTGAACACTATGCCGCCAGCTTTACTATTTTGATGCGAGCTGCAGGTGTGCCCACCCGGGTGGTCACCGGTTATCAAGGTGGTGAGATAAACCCAGTCGATCAGTTTTTAGAAGTCCGCCAACGAGATGCTCATGCTTGGACTGAAGTATGGTTAGTCGGCCAAGGCTGGATAAGAGTTGATCCCACCGCCGCAGTCGCAAAAGATCGTATCGAGCTTGGCATGAATACCATTATGCCGCTAAGCATGCGTTCCCCCTTACTGATATCCAACAGCCAAAAACTAGCCGAGTTATGGCAAAAGATTCGTAATAATTTAGATGCTATTGATAATAAGTGGAATCAGTGGATTTTAGCCTATGGGCCTAAACTGCAACAAGAGTTTTTAGCTAAATTAGGTCTGCAATCACCTAATTGGCAAACGATGGTGATCTGGTTAGCAGCCTCATTCAGCTTAGTATTACTTATTCTTAGTGCTGTGCTTTTTTATCATCGCCAACACACCGATCCGATTACAAAAGTCTATCTACAGTTCTGTCATAAAGCTGAAAAAATGGGGGTGAAGCGCGAAAAATATGAAGGTCCACTTGATTTTACCAATAGACTTAAACAGCATTATCCACAACAGGCTGATGAAATAGACAAGATAAGTCGACTCTATATCAATTTGCATTATGGTAATCAATCTGACTCAATAGAAGAGCTCCAACATACTATTAAACAGTTTAGATTGCTGAAATCATGAACGATACGGATCTGCAAAAATTCAAACAGAGCTTAGAACAACAAAGAGATGAGCTTATGGCGTCACAAAAGATGGCACAAAACTCGACCCAAACGGTTGACTTAGATCAATCCAGTGTCGGTCGTGTATCTCGTGGTGACGCCCTGCAAGCACAATCAATGGCGATTGAAGCTACTCGCCTCCGCCAGCAGCATCTCAGACAAATTTCTACTGCATTATCGCTCATTGACTCGGGTGATTATGGCTATTGCAATGTCTGTGATGCTGAGATAGATCCTCGTCGCTTAGAAATTGAACCAGCATCGAGCATGTGTGTTCCCTGTGCGTCTAAGGTAAAATAGCCATTATTATTTCTTTTGTGATGAACTTATGACTAACTCAAACCCTTTATTCGAACGTACCCATATTCTAATTGGTGATGAAGGAATTGAACGCTTACAACAAGCCCATGTTTTTATTGCTGGTATCGGTGGTGTCGGTTCATTTACCGCTGAAGCGCTCGCCAGAATGGGTGTTGGCAAGATCACTTTAGCCGACCATGATGTTGTATCGGCCTCCAATATCAACAGACAATTGGTTGCCCTTAACTCAACCATTGGTTTATCGAAAGCGGATGTTATTAAACAACGTATCTTGGACATTAATCCTGAATGCCAAGTGACATTGATTAAAGATTTCCTCACTCCAGAAAGTGTATTTGAAATTCTCAGCCCTGAATATGATGTTGTGGTCGATGCCATTGATAGCATGAGTAGTAAAGCAGCATTGATAGAAGCGGCATGGAAAAAGAAAATGCCCATCTTTGCCAGCATGGGCGCAGGTGGAAAACTGGATCCCAGCATGATTCGTAGCGGCGATATAATGGATACCTCTATGTGTAAACTGGCCAAAATGATCCGCCGTCATTTACGCAGGCGAGGTGTAGGAAGAGGTGTGCAAGCTGTCTATTCACTAGAATCACCATTACCACCGTTACCACCAGAAGCAGTTGCACATGGTCGTCCACGTGCTGTTAATGGCACAGTGAGTTATATGCCTTCCATTTTTGGTCTCACACTCGCAGGCATGGTGGTTAATCATATTATTGGTGATGCACGACGTGTCTGAGACTGATCCTACTAACGTTTTAAACTGTGGCCAACAACGACAACAAGAACTCGCCACATTGCTTAAACCTTATGGAATAGAAATAGTTCACATCGCAGATAATGAAGCTATTCCCGGCAGCTTTTTTGGTGAACGTGAAGCCGGCTTAGTGGGCAATAAATTATTATTACGCCACGACACTCCTGTTCACTCTGCTTTACATGAATCAGGCCATTTTATTTGTATGGATCCACAGCGTCGAGCCAAACTCGATACCGATGCCGAAGGTGACTATGATGAAGAAAATGGGGTCTGTTATTTACAGATCTTACTTGCTGATCATCTAACTGAGATGGGGCGAGAGCGAATGATGTTCGATATGGATAGTTGGGGATACACTTTTCGCCTCGGCAGTGCCAAAGCATGGTTTGAACACGATGCAGACGATGCCAAGCAATGGTTAATCAAACATAATATTATCGACATCCAGCAACAGCCGACATGGCAATATAGACAAAACTAAGATTTGTGTACTATAGTTCCTGCATCATGGAACGTAAAATAACTGAATATGATATTCAGTGATAAAGGATAAAAGCCAACAGACATGGCTTTTTAATAAGGAGCTTACACCAAGCATGAAGCTTAAAATACATAGTCAATATTCTGCTGTTCAATCAGTAGACAATACCCAATCATCCCCGCTATAAAAAAATTCAAGTGTGCTCGCTATCGCCCATGGGAGTTCCGCTACGCTGCGGTCATTGGATTAGATCGTTATGTTTCAAAGGATGGATATGAAAAACAGACAAAAATACATCTACTTACTTCTCATTCTTACACTTATCTCTTTGGTTTTTGCCTTACTAAGAGATATTTACTTGGCTCAAACCTCTGGCGCTTCTGACATACCACTAATAGCAAAAAATAATTGGGAGAGCCTATCCCTATTTTTTGGTTTTATGGCAGTTGGCATTAGTTACTTGGCTTGTATATATCAGCGCCAAAAAGCAGAACAACACAATCAACATCGCTCGTTGAAATCACGGGCTCGTATTACTAGGGTCAG
>Ga0209707_1001278_pt1 | contig 14466 bp, 8 predicted proteins | sample EN4Hudsemesocosm_FD_184630 | JGI IMG/M metagenome (GOLD analysis project Ga0209707, IMG submission 184630) | Methane-oxidizing microbial communities from mesocosms in the Hudson Canyon - EN4B Hudson Canyon (SPAdes) (version 2) | ecosystem: Environmental > Aquatic > Marine > Cold seeps | place... | reverse complement strand
GGCAAACAAGTGATGGTATTAGTGCCTACCACCTTATTAGCTCAACAGCATTATGAAAACTTTAAAGATCGCTTTGCTGATTGGCCTGTGAACATTGAAGTGATGTCACGTTTTCGCTCTAAGAAACAATTAGATGGCGTAAAAAGTGCCATGTCTGATGGTACTGCTGACATTATTATTGGTACACATAAAATTATTCAGCAAGATATTAATCCTAAACGATTGGGTTTATTTATTCTTGATGAAGAACATCGTTTTGGTGTCACTCAAAAAGAACAAATCAAGAAGTATCGTGCTGAAATTGATGTACTAACACTCACAGCAACGCCGATTCCTCGTACATTGAACATGTCGATTTCTGGTATTCGAGATTTATCCATCATTGCCACGCCACCAGCACGTCGTTTAGCTATTAAAACCTTTGTACAACAATGGAATGCCGAGAAAATTCGCGAAGGAATTTTACGTGAAATAAAACGCGGTGGTCAGGTCTACTTCTTACATAATAAGGTAGAAGATATCGACCGCGTGGCACGTGAAATTGAACTTATTATCCCTGAAGCGAAAGTCACTGTCGCTCATGGACAAATGCGTGAACGTGAACTCGAACAAGTGATGCTCGATTTTTATCATCAACGTTTTAATGTACTTGTCTGTACAACCATTATTGAAACAGGGATCGATATTCCGTCTGCCAATACTATCTTTATCGATCGTGCTGATAAATTAGGTTTAGCTCAGCTTTATCAAATCCGTGGTCGTGTTGGTCGTTCACATCATCGCGCCTATGCGTATTTAATTGTTCCACCACAAAATTCCATGACAAAAGATGCGATAAAACGTCTTGAAGCAATTGAATCTATTGAAGACCTAGGAGCAGGCTTTACACTTGCCACTCATGATATGGAAATTCGGGGTGCAGGTGAGTTACTCGGCGATGACCAAAGCGGTCAAATGCAAGAGATTGGTTTTGGTCTTTATAATGAATTACTCGAACGCGCAGTCTCTGCACTTAAATCAGGTAAAGATCCGAGCCTAAGCATCAGTGACCGTCAATTTATCGAAATCGACTTACATGTGCCTGCTTTGATTCCAAACGATTACCTGCCTGATGTACATACACGTTTAGTGCTTTATAAACGTATCTCAGCAGCAAAAGATAATGAAGCATTACATGAATTACAAGTTGAAATGATCGACCGTTTTGGGTTACTGCCTGAACAAATTCAAACACTCTTTGCTATTCACGAACTGCGTTTTAAAGCGAAGCAGATTGGTATTCGAAAAGTTGATGTCTACGATCAAGGTGGTCGTATCGTCTTTGATAAAGAACCTAATGTTGAACCCATGACGATAATACAGTTGATTCAATCTGAGCCTGCTAGATACAAACTAGATGGACAAGATAAACTACGTTTTATCGCCGATATGCCAGATGCAGATAGTCGCTTATCAATATTAAATGCTGTACTTGAGGCGCTATCACAGTAACACTACGGTTTAAACGATAAGGAGTTTGACAATGGAAAATGTCGAATACGCGGGGTTTTGGATTAGAACTGGAGCGGCAATAATCGATAGTTTTATACTATTTATCATTATAGCTCCTCTACTCACCTTCATCTATGGTTACGAATATTGGCTACCAGAACACATAATCAGTGGTACATGGGATGTTCTCATTAGTTATGTTTTCCCTGTTCTCGCAGTCATTATTTTCTGGATGTATAAATCTGCTACTCCAGGGAAAATAGGAACCAAGCTCACTATTGTTGATGCTAAAACGGGTGGTAAACCGACAACTCAACAATTCATTATTCGCTACCTCGGCTATTACGTTTCAACTATTCCTTTGGGTCTGGGCATTCTATGGGTAGCTTTTGATAATCGTAAACAAGGTTGGCATGACAAAATGGCTAATACCGTAGTTATAAAACATAATCAGCCTGAACCCGTTCGATTTGAAGGTTAACAATAATTTTTGTCATCCTCGCGCATGCGGGGATCCATGGGCAGTAAAACTTGCCACTATCGTTAGATTCCCGCTTTCGCGAGAATGACGAGTTTTACTATTTCCACCTTGCTACGACAAAAAAGACAACTCATGCAAAGGTCTTAATATGATTAAAACAATATTTCTTACTATCTCGACCTGTACTTTTATTGCTTCTTTCTTTTTAAACACTATCTTAGCTACATTTGGTTTAGTGTCGACATCTATTGAATCTATGCAACAACTTCAACAGTCAAAAAAAGTCGTAGAGAAAATGAAAAGCCGACATAAAGCTAAAAAGAAGAACTTCACCAAGAAATTCAGCAAAAGAGCTGGAGCCAAGCTTTCATCGACAGCTACTTCAGCTATTCCGGTCATTGGGGTGGTGGGTGCTATCGTTGCGGTGGCGAGTCTTGAGGCTAGTTATTATTGTGAAGATAAAAAAGAATTACATGATGATGAAAATCTTTTATATGGCAGCAATGAGTCATTTGATAAGGATCAATGCCTCGCAGAAGCGGAGCAGGACTCTAAAGCCATGATTGCAGAAACTAAAGAGGCTGTATCTCAATCATTTAATGATGCATGGGATTCATTGTCAGAATAAGCTAAATAATCGTCATCCTCGCGTATGCGGGGATCCATGGTTATAGAGCTAGCTACAATCACTAGATTCCCGCTAAAAACATGCGGGAATGACAAGTTCGGTTGTAGGAGCGCGCTTTAGCCGCGAAGCATGTCAAATAACACCAAAACTTATTTATATTTTAAGGCCCATTCACGGCTGAAGCCGTTCCTACAGATCAATCTTACGACCTATTTTCACCGACTCTAATGCGGCTTCAATAACCTTACAATTGGCTTTGGCATCTTCAAATGATAGTTTTGGTGTTTTTCCATTCAGTACACAGTCACTAAAATGTTCAATCTCAAGATCAAAGTGATTAGCCGCCTCTAATTCCATCGTGTGTCGTTCACCAGCATCAGTCCACCATGTCACTACCGGTAAATCATCTGGGTTATTCCATACCGTTTCACACTTCACGCCGCCTAGTGTGCCGATAATTTCATATTCACTACGACGGGCACGTTCAAAACTCATATCAAAATGGGCAAACTTTCCATCGCCATAATCAAGCACGCCACTTAAGCTCACATCAGCTCCATGTTCATTCAGTTTCGCTATGCTAATAACAGATACAGGATCACTGTCAAACCACTTACGAGCGGTATGAATAGCATAAGGACCAATATCCCACATGGCTCCGCCCCCCTGTTCAATACTCCGTGTGATTCGATATAGTCTCGCCGGTTTCATAGGAAATGAGAAACACGTTCTTACTGTTCGTACATCACCAATCACACCAGAATCTATCAGTTGATGCACTGCATCATGTTGTGGATGAAAGACATACATAAAACCTTCCATCACAATCACTTTATGACTAATTGCAGCAGACTCAATCGCTTCAATATCGGCCACACTTAATGCCATTGGTTTTTCAATTAAGACATGCTTACCCTGCTTAATGGCTTTTATGGCCCACTCTGTATGCTCTTCATTTGCCATAGGAAGATACACGGCATCTATATCAGGGTTGTTCAACAGCGCTTCAGGATCATCTAAAGTGAGTACATCTGTTTCTTGTGGGGCATATTTTGCCAAAATCTCAGCTGCCGCACCTTGGCGACGACTTGCTATTGCTATTAATTTTGCATTTTCTGCACCAACAATAGCAGGCATTAATCGTTCGTTAACACGTGCAGCACCAAGAATTCCCCAACGTACAACTGATTGATTAGTCATGTTCTATCCATCTATTATTATAGGTGAACATCATAACCATTTACTCACCACTATAAAACCCAGTAATTTTGGTGTTTTTATATAGGCTCATTTAGCCTATGCTAGTGCTCAATTAATTTTATATCTATTAAGGAATTCTCATGACTATTGAAGTTGGACAACATCTCCCCGCTGGTAAAGTAACCGAATGTAATGAGTTTGACCCTGAAAATGGTTGCCCAACCAATCCTCAAGCCCAAGATATCGCTGCACTTAGCAAAGGTAAAAAGATTGTTATTTTTGGCGTCCCAGGTGCATATACCCCATTATGCTCAGCTCAACATCTACCTGGTTATGTTGCATTAGCCGATCAACTTAAAGCAAAAGGCGCCGATGAAATATGGTGTTTCGCTGTAAATGATGCCTTTGTCATGGCCTCTTGGGGAAAAGATAATAATGCTGCTGGAAAAGTTCGCATGATGGCTGATGGCAGTGCTGAATATACTAAAGCATTAGGTTTAGATCGCGATCTTACTGCTGGGGGGATGGGTGTTCGCTGTTTCCGTTTTGCCATGATCGTCGATAATGGTGTTGTCACCTATATTGGCGTAGAAGGTTCGGGTGAGTTTGGTGTATCTAAAGCCGAAACATTATTAGAGCTACTTTAATTTCAAGCTTCTAGCCCAAGATAATAGTGTCTTGGGCTTAAAGCTCGCTGATAACACCGTTTTCAGCTATTAATACACGTGTTGCTATTTGATAAAAAATGCCATGTTCCACAACGCCTGGGATCTCATTTAAGGCTTGATTAAGCTCATCACCATCTAATGATGAATCAAATCCCATATCCAATACTAAACTGCCATGAGATGTTATAGCTAAACCATCGCCACCCGAATTTTGACGTAAGCCACCCTTGCCACCAATCTGCTGCAAACTACGTAACACCAACTGCCATGAAAAAGGGGCGACTTCTATAGGGATCGGGAAATTTTCACCAATACGTGTTACTAATTTACTGTCGTCAATCAGCACATAAAACTGCTCACTCGCATTCGCTAACAGTTTTTCTTTAACTAAATCAAAGCCGCGACCTTTTAATAAAGTCATATCTGGAGTGACTTCATCAGCACCATCAAAATACATATCCAATTGACGTATTTGTTCAACAGAAACCAGATCAAGGCCTAACTGTTGCGCTTTGATTGTGCTTACCGTTGAACTTGCCACAGTAGTAAATTGTAGTCCATCTTCGTTCTTTCTTCGCGCCAATTCTTCAATAAAGTAATTTGCGGTTGAGCCTGTCCCTAAGCCAATCAGCATCCCATCTTCAACCAAATTTGCAGCATGAATGGCAACGAGCTGTTTATCATTTATTGCTTGAGACATTGCTTGTTTCTCCATTATTGAGCTAAACACGTTAGACTCAGAATACCATTGAATTTATACAAGGCGTCTATTATGACTAAACTTGACACAATTATCAGTGATATTGAGTCAGCAACAGCTAAGGTATTAGGTAACCACCATCTATCTTCCGTTGGTGGTGGAAGTATAAATGATAGTTATAAATTACAAACAGATACACATTCATATTTTATAAAACTCAATCAACCTCATCTTTCATCAATGTTTGAGGCTGAAGCTCATGGTTTAGAAGAAATGCGAGCGTTAAATTGTGTCCGAATTCCTGAAGTCATCTGTCATGGTCAAGGAGATGGTCATAGTTATATTGTATTAGAATATATTGAACTCGGTGGCCTTCGAGGACATGCTAGCCACCTATTAGGCAAGCAACTCGCCCAACTACACCAACACACCCAGCCTTATTTTGGGTGGATGATTGATAATACAATTGGTAGTACGCATCAACATAATGACCGTGAACATGATTGGCTTAGCTTTTGGCAACAACATCGACTTGGAGCTCAACTCAAATTTGCTGCAAAAAATGGTTATTCAGGGCGTTTACAACAAAAAGGTCAACAACTTATTGAACATCTTCCCGTTTTTTTTGATGGCTATACCCCCTCACCCTCTTTATTACACGGGGATTTATGGGGAGGGAATGCGGGAGCAGATCAACAAGGAAACCCTGTAATATTTGATCCTGCTTGTTATTACGGTGATCGTGAAACAGATATCGCAATGACAGAGCTATTTGGTGGCTTTTCTAGTGATTTTTATGCTGCTTATCAGGCGGAGTATCCATTAGATTCAGGTTATAAAACTAGAAAAACACTTTATAACCTTTATCATATTATTAATCATCTTAATTTATTTGGTGGTAGTTATTTAGGCCAAGCGGAATCAATGATTGAGCAATTACTTTCTGACATAAAATAAAGGGTTATCGCTTCATCAAATGGTCCCGACATTGAAATAGCATGGACATCTATGCTGAACAGCTATTTTATATATGTTAGGTCTTGATGTGTAGCAACTGACTCTGACGTAATAATTTAAAACCTTAAGTTTGACTTAATTCTATTCGATTATTATTCTTAATAAAGCTGGATTTCCCCTGTATAACAGCGTTAACATTAGTTTAGAACATAAAGTTTTTTGGTTAGATATTTTCCATATAACTAATGGGTACCTCTAAATGACCGAATTAAAAAATTACGTACTCACGGAAGAGATAGGCCGTAGTCTTCAGGCTATTGTATATTCAGGCTATCAAGTTCAGCAGCCTGATATGCCCTTAACGATCAAGTTACTTAAACTCCAGATCGGTGCCGATGAACAGATCCGTTATCTAGAACAAAAAGTCGAACGATTAAGAATACTGCAGGATCCTCGCACTATTACACCGTTACGGCTAGAAGCAGAAGCTGAGCAACACTTTTTAGTCCATCCTCAACAGCGGGGAGAAACACTTGATAAGTGGTTTAATCATAACGCCATTACAATAGCTAACTTTATGTCCTTTGCCTGTGAATTGACTGATATCATAAGGATGGTACATGAGAGCGGCATTATTCATGGCGGTATTAAACCACATAATATTCTCGTACAGAATGACCTGCATAATCTATATCTAACCGACTTTATCACGCCTCTTGATATACGTGATGTCAGTCACTTCATTTATGATGCAGGTTTTGTCAGAGATACTTTAGCTTACACGTCTCCTGAACAAACTGGCCGCATCAATCATAGAGTAGGCTTTTCATCAGACTTGTATTCTTTAGGTATTGTCTTCTATGAATTATTACTCAACCGCTTACCCTTTTTTTCCACTGACCCTTTAGCACTGATCCATTCTCATTTAGCAGAAGAGCCTGAATTGCTCAGCAACATTCGGCCTGTTATACCAGAGCAAATAAGTCTCATCATCGCTAAATTACTATTTAAAGAGCCAGAAAAACGTTATCAAAGTGCTTCTGGTTTACTGGCGGACTTAGAACAATGTCAGGATCAGTTCTTACAGCGCGGTGAAATCGATACATTTTATCTTGGTCTGTCTGATTACAATCGAAGAGTGACATTCATTTCTAAGATGGTCGGCAGGAAGAAGGAAGCACAGCTTGTACTCGATGAATATGACAACGTTACGCAAGGAGAATTTCGTTCAGTCTTTATCTCGGGTTTATCCGGCATAGGTAAAACACGACTCATTCAAGAGTTACAAAAGCCGCTTGTTGAGCATCGAGGTTATTTCACCTCAGGTAAATTTGACCAATATCAAAAAAATATTCCCTACAGCTCTCTCATCCAAGCCCTTCGTAACTTGATGCGTACTTTTTTAACTGAAAGTGATGAACAGTTACAACAATGGAAGCAAATAATAACTTCTGTTTCAGGTGAGCATGGCAAGATTATAATTGATGTTGTTCCAGAACTTGAATATATCATCGGCCCACAACCTGATGTGCCAGAGTTACCTCCGGTTGAAGCAAGAAACCGTTTTAACAATGAGTTGGGTAAGTTTTTATCCGTCCTTGCCAGCGCTGAAAATCCTTTAATACTGTTTATAGATGATCTGCAATGGTGTGATATTGCAACATTTGATTTTTTGCAGTTTGTCTTTGCCAATCCCCAAGACTATCCATTCATATTTTTCATGGGGGCATACCGTCATAATGAAGTCGATTCTAGTCACCCTCTAATCAAATTACTACAAACCATTCAGGAACATGACGTTCCCGTAAACGAATTACGAATTGAAGAACTATCACCAAAATATTGTCGTGAAATGGTGGCCTATATCCTCGATGACAAAGAAAAGGCCATTGCAAGCCTAGCTAAATTCATTATTGAACTAACAGGAGGAAATCCACTATTTGTTAGTGAAAGCTTGGCTTACCTGTATAACGAGAATCTATTACACCTGGATGATACACATCAGTGGCGTTGGGATATCGACAATATACGCCAGTCAAATATGCCAACGACTATTGTAGATTTATTCTCTGCTAAGTTGAGTACACTGCCAAAAGATACAACGAGAGTTATTAAATATGCTGCGTGCATAGGTAATCGAATTAAGCCAGATGAACTTGCATTAATTCTAGATATTGAACTCCCAACATTGTTTGACATCATTAAACCGGTGCTCAACCTAGGTGTTTTGCTCGAAAATAAGACCGATCTGCAATTTGTACATGATCGTGTGCAAGAAGCCGTTCTCAGAACAATATCGCCAAATCATCGCAGAGATTATCACTGGCAGATAGGAAATAAACTGCTTAATGTCATCCCAAAAGACATTGATATAGAAAAACAAGATCAAGTATTTACTATTGCAAGCCATCTTAATCAAGGACTTCCGAATAATGTTGACAAGCATACTCAGTGGTTGATGGCAGAAATCAACTATCATGCGGGAAATAAAGCATTAGGAGCATTAGCGACAGAGGCTGCCAATGATTTTTTCCATAAGGCACAAAAAATGTTGCCCGTTGAATGTTGGCACAGTAACTATAATCTGACCTATAACATTTTCCAGAAAGTAGCCAAAACTGAACTGATGTGCGGTCATTACGAAGCATCTGAAACTCACATAAATGTATTGATTAAAAATTCACAAACTGACTTGGATAAAGCTGAAGCCTTAGCGGGGCAAACGACATCATTATCATCCATCGGGGCTTTTCAACGTGCAATTGAGACTGCGAACCGTGGACTTGAATACTTCGATAAAGCGATTCCGTATGAAGATGAGATTGCTGAACATCGCATGCAAAGCTTAATGTCAGATATTGCTACCCATCAAGATATTTGGCAATCCATAATGAAAATGCCGTTCACAAAAGAACGAAAAAGTAAGATTGAATTGGCGTTTTATAGTGAGTTGATTCCAGATTTATATATGTCGGGCATGGTACCTCAACTCTACCTTTCAGCTGCACAGTCCACCCAAAACTGTCTTGAAGGCGGCATGGACGAATCCGTTATCTACTCCTTCTCCATCATGGGATTAAACCTTGGAGAACAGCAGCAGTTTGAACACGCGTTTCATTATCAAGATCTCGCTCATGAATTATGTGAAAGACATCCCAATACCTTTGGTGCAACACGCGGAATTAACGGAATTGTTTGGTGCAATATGCATTCGCGCAGCATGCCCCTAGAAATTGTTCAATACTGTCTGAAAGGTATTCAAAGCGGTAAAAACTGTGGCGACCTCTACAATGCCGGCCTGAACTATGGCCCATTGATGTGGAACTTACAAGTGCAAGGCCAAAACCTAAAATCTATCGAAGACTACGCCAACGAGTGCCTGCAATTTTCTAATAAAAACCAATTATCATTTTCAGTCGGATTAGCCGAAGCTGTCATTAATGGTTGGGTAATGCCGATGAAACATGGCCATACTCCCGAAGATATGACCGCTAAGCTAAAAAAATGGCAACAAGATAATCATATTTCCTCAGCTGGAAGCTATTTTGTACTACTGGGGATTGCTCAGACATATTTAGGCCTGCATGAACAAGCATCAACTAGCTTGAAGCGAGTTGAAGATTATTTGACCGGCCTCACCGACAATGTTCTTAAACGTCAATGGTTTGTTTTTTCAGCTATTAATGTACTGCAATTACATAAACAAAATAAACATTCAGACATCTCTCAAACATTAGAAACCATAGCGCCTTTGTTAAAACAACTACACGTATGGGCTAGCTTGGGGCCCCTATTACGTCCTTATATCGCTTATCTTGAAGCAGAAATTGAATCTATCACCGGTAGCCAAGAGTCAACTATAAGCAAAATAAATCAGGCAATAGTCCTTGCATCAGAGCAGGGGTATGTCCTCTTGAACGGACATTTACATGAATCGCTAGCAGAACAGCTTAAAGAGTCAGATACGATTCAAACACGCAAAGCTATCCAGCAGGCTAGATTATGCTACTTAGAGTGTCATGCCACTCAAAAAACACACCTTCTAGCTAAACGTTTTCCTGACTTTATGCCTAGTAGAAAAACTGATCACAAGAAATCTACCGTTCCACCTTCGTTACCATCATTAACCTTGCCAGATCTCGATGTGACGTACCTAATGAAGTCAGCATTAGCCATTTCAGCCGAAACCGATCTGGAACAGTTACTTCATAAAATCATGACTGTCATCATAGAATTATCAGGCGCACAACATGGATACTTCATAAGCAAAAAACAGGGTCACCTAACTAGCTTGGTAGAAAGTCATATACAAAAACAGTCAAATGTTACTAAAAAAAAGGTTCAGACCCTCGAAAGAACGATAAACAAAAAAGAAGGAATTTGTCTTGCCATTGTGAACTATGTATTCAGGACACAAGAAAAAGTGCTGCTTGAAAATGCTGAGATGTTAGGTGCCTTCACCGAAGATAAAATGGTCAAGAAACTGCAATTACGTTCAATTATGTGTGTCCCGGTCATCAAGCAAAAAGTATTGATCGGTGTTCTGTATATTGAAAACCGTTTGTCAGAAGGTATTTTCACGGAAGAAATAAACAAAATGACAGAATTAATTATTGCTCAGGCCGCAATTTCACTCGAAAATGCTCAACTTCTGCAAGATACAAGGCAAACAAAAGATGAGTTGCGAGAGCTTAATGAAACATTAGAGCAACGAATTTCTGATGAAATCCAACGTAATCGGAATAAAGATATACTACTAATTCAACAATCAAGATTAGCAGCAATGGGGGAGATGATAGGTAATATTGCTCATCAGTGGCGACAGCCTCTAAATGCATTAGGCTTGGTTCTTACGAATATTAAAGATGCGTCTGATTATGATGAATTAACAGATGATTATTTGGCTGACTCAGTTGCTAAAGGAAATCGACTAGTGCAAGCCATGTCTACAACTATCAATGACTTCAAAGATTTCTTTTCTCCTGAAAAAGAGCGCACCATTTTTTCTGCCAATGATCAGGTCAACCATGTGATGTCATTAATCGAACCTAACCTGACAGCAACAAGTATTAACGTCACTATTAATCGCCTACAAGATATCAAGATTGATGGTTATCCGAACGAATATGCTCAAGTCTTACTCAACTTGATTTCCAATGCTAAAGAAGCCATTATGGCTAATAATGTAAGTCAAGGAAAAATAACGCTTACTATTTATGAGAAAGAAAATAAAGGATATGTGACCGTTGTTGACAATGGTGGAGGTATAAAACATGGCATTCTTGAAAAAGTGTTCGATCCCTACTTCTCAACAAAAGAAATGGGGACAGGTGTTGGCTTGTATATGTCGCAAATGATTATCCAACGTAATATGGGGGGAGAAATTAAAGCAGAAAATGCTGGCCATGGCGCAAAATTCTCGGTCATCACTCAACTAGCGAGCCCCTCTGATGAATAAGACTATCCAATCAAGCATACAGAAATACTTGAAGTCACTTACAGTACTGTACGTTGAAGATGATGAAAGTATTCGTACCGAGCTTGCCGAGTTTTTAAAACGGCGCGTTGGCACATTAATTCTGGCTGCTGATGGTCAAGATGCTTGGTCGAAGTTTTCAGAACAATCAGTTGATCTTGTCATCACCGATATAAAAATGCCTCACATGAATGGGTTAATACTGGCATCTAAGATAAAAGAACAGTCCCCTTCCACTCCCATTTTAATTACGACGGCTTTTGAACAAACTGATTATCTGATTGATGCCATTCGTATTGGTGTTGATAAATACATTATCAAACCAATCGATACTTCTTTAATGATGCGAGATTTAATGGCCTGTGTAAAACAAAGCCATGCAGATCAACAACTAGAGCTCATCAACCAACTCTTTGATAATAATAAAGAAGGGATTCTCGTCACTGATAAGACCAATTCTATTATTATGGTTAATAAGGCCTTCTCCAAAATTACTGGCTATATGCGAGATGAAGTCATCGGTAAATCACCTAAATTATTGGCATCCGGACGTCATGATGACGTGTTTTATGACAACATGTGGCAAGAGATTAACGCTAAAGGCAGTTGGCAGGGCGAGATATGGGATAAACGTAAAAACGGTGAAATTTTCCCACAATGGATGTCTATCTCAACATTACTAAATGATGCTGGTCAGGTGAGCCATTACATGGCCATGTTTGCCAATATTTCGCAGTGGAAAGCTGATGAGGAACGTCTAAAATATTTGGCATCTCATGATGTATTAACAGGTTTGCCAAACAGAAACACACTGTATGATCTTATGTCACTGAGCTTTGCAAATGCTGACAGAAATAAAGAGTCTGTTGCAATTTTATTTGTTGATTTAGATGAGTTTAAACCGGTTAACGATAATTATGGTCACCATGTAGGAGACATTCTGCTACAGAATATTGCCAGAAGACTGACAGCTACACTGCGCTCTGGCGATACAATATCAAGACTCGGGGGAGATGAATTTATTATCGTCTTGACCAACGCTGAAAATCGCGATGATCTATCTGCTACCGTAGTTAAAATTCAACAAATAATAGCAAAACCGATAGATATAGATGGATACAGTTTATCGGTGACATCAAGTATTGGCATTAGCCTTTATCCTGAGCATAGTAAATATGCTGAGCGATTGATTAGTTATGCGGATACAGCAATGTATCAAGCAAAAAAATTAGATAATAGTGACCATGTTTTCTATCAAGAAAGCTAAACTTTTTCACTCATTTTTAACAGCCTACAGCAGCAAACAACATCGCAATCTACTCTAATACACTTCTCTAAAAAATATTTGTTTTTGGCCGCCATTGAAAAGACCAAATGTTGCAGTAGCGGCCGAGGCATTATCATGCACGCCATCACCATCCCAATCATAACTTAACCATGGGTTTGTGATAATAAAATTATCACTATTTATATCAACATACCCCGCATCATTTGCTGCACTAAATGATAAACCTGCATTTCCAGCTACAAAAGGAATGTTAGCAGTTATTCCAGTGGTTGAGCCTGAGCCGCCAATAGAGATTGCTATGTTGCCAGCCTGTGTCGCAGCGACATCATTGCTAATTGTTATATCTGTCGCCAAATTAATTGACGTACAGATATCGCTAGTATTAAACACAAAATCACTGCCATTATAATATTCTGTATACATCGGTACAGGTAAAGGTACTAATTCCGAACCATAAGCATTGCCTATTGCAAAGCGACCAAAGCGTAACTCTGAATCTATTGGTGTTAAAATATAAGGTGTAGCCACACTTAATACTTCTAATGGCATGCCCATTTTTGTCGGAACAAGATCACTATCCGTAATATCCGTAAAGTTTAGCTCAACCTCCGGTATAAACGGTGCAATCTTACTGTTCTCTTCATGGAGATATGCATACGCATCATCTCCCAAAGTAAAGGTAAGCGTACCATTTAAATTATCAATTAATATTGGGCTAACATTCTGACTCCAAGTAAGGTTTACCTTGTTAGCACCATCTGAACCTAGTTGAGTTTTATCCGTAGTTGGAGTTGTAATAACAAAATCGGTATCCACCAACTTATTATATGTACCTGTATAATTTTGCGTAATTACACCGCCACTATTATATGCAGTAACGGTTAAAGATGGGGGGGTACTATAGGTAAACTCTTGGCCTATATAGGTAAACGATCCTGCAATACATTCATTAGCAAACGTACCTTGCGTGCTTGATGTTACTTCAAAATAGTCAGGTCTAAACCTACCAATTACCGCACTTGCAGCACTATTGGCAATATTACAACCATACATACCATTACCATCAATCGTATTTGATTCACTATTTTGTACACAACCTGTAAATTGATCAACTCCTGTATAAGTAGTATCAACAACAGCACCAACATCAACCGTAAAATCACCCACTTCACTATAAGTAAAACCGTTGCCTACACTTACTCCTGTATTAGCATTAGGCAATGTCCCAGCAAGAGTACCTATTTGAATAGCACCAGCATGTGCAGTTATTAAAGTATTATCAATAACAGGCAAGCCATCATATAAACTTGTATTAGAATCTGCAGTAATAGAAAAATTATTACCCGCGACCTCTGGGCTTATGCTTAACGTTGCACTAACACCAAATGCTAATGGTCGCATAGCAAAATTATCAGAAATATCACTAATTGAATTACCACCAGTAGTATGCGTTACTTTACATGCTAAATTTTTATACGCATTATTGATGTTAAATGTAAGTGATTTTTTACCATTATCAGTATTATTTACAAAAGTAAGATCTTGAGTACTTATAACTGCATTAGCATTATTTTGGT
>Ga0209707_1001274_pt1 | contig 14498 bp, 16 predicted proteins | sample EN4Hudsemesocosm_FD_184630 | JGI IMG/M metagenome (GOLD analysis project Ga0209707, IMG submission 184630) | Methane-oxidizing microbial communities from mesocosms in the Hudson Canyon - EN4B Hudson Canyon (SPAdes) (version 2) | ecosystem: Environmental > Aquatic > Marine > Cold seeps | place... | reverse complement strand
TCTCTATCAATTTTTGTTGATCATTAGAAGGAGGGCTGGTTTTTTCAGCTAATACAGGCGTTATGCTTTGGCTTGTAGTTATTATGTTGCTAGTGGCTCTGTTTTCTGGAATCTCTGCATTCTCGGTGTTCGTAAGCATTAATTTAAGTGCTTTATAATGTTCTGACTTTGGATCCATTGTTTGCTCGGCTTGTTGCCAATAAGTCATTGCTGAGCTGTGATCTTGTTGTTGATCTTTTAGTAAGCCCGCCAGCCAGAGCGCGTCGCCATTGTTTGGAAAAAGCTCTAATGCTTTTAAAACCAAAGCTTTTGAGTTGTCATTAAATTTGTTTTTATTGTTAGCCAATAAGGCGCTAGCATACTGCAATATGACTTTTGGGGTGTCGCCTGAAAGCTTATATGCTTTTTCATAAGCATCAACAGCCAGATTTGGACGGCCTAGATAAGAATAAGACTTGCCGAGTAACAGCCAGCCACTTAGGTCGTCAGGGTGTTTCTTAAGCCTGTTAACTAAGCCGCTCAATAGGGTATCAACGGAGTTAATTTGTTTTTTATGTGCCGTATTTTTAGCGACTATTGGTGAGGGAGTCGTTTTTAACAGCGCATCAGGGTTTCCTAATGTTAGATAAAGTGAAATGCTAGCAATAGGAATAAAAACTAAAATTGCAAATATAATCGAACGATTATGTTGTTGAGGTCTGGCAACTGTCGTGTCAGTTAAAGAAAGATCATCAACGAGGGTGAGTTCTAGCTCATTTAGCTGAGTATCAAACTCATCTTGAGCAATAGCATTGTTTGCTAATAACTCCTTGAGTTCAGCTTGTTTCTGTTGAGCAATTTCAATGTTCTGTTGATCAATATCGAAAGTTTTGATTTTCTTTTTGCGCAAAAGAGGTGGAATGATAATTAATAAAGCTAAACACAGAAGTAGGCTAACTATTAGCCAAAATTCGGTTTTCAAAATAAATCCTTTTAAAAGTGGATGATAAATAATAGCTTAGTTTTTAATTTGTAAAGCACTCGCAGGTTGATTCAGTGGGCCAATTCGCTTCTGACATTGTTCTTGAGTATTTGTTGCTTTTTGGGTTTTGGCTGAAGAGGTTCTTTGTTAGTTAATTATATCATGCAAGCCGAGCGTACCCGTAAAGCAAAAGTACGCTCGTTAGAGATAGAGTTAAAACTAAATAATATATTTTCTCACATAATATTTAATAAAAATTCTAAGCGTTCCACTTTGATGTAAATATTCTTTAAATAATTGGTTTATATCCATTGGTGCCAGATAAGCATAGACGCCAACACCTGTTTGAGAAGTAAACTCATCACTTAAGGTTTCGATAAACACGCCTCTGACAATATTTATTTCGTTGTTGTTTAATGATTTCATAGCGACCACCACTCATTGATTTATGCTTAAAATCATGCATAAAGAATACCCTTTTGTATTTTGTGTTGTTATTCAATCAAGTAGCTTAAGTCAAATAACTTTTTAAGGAGGGAGTGTCAAATTTTGGTTGTTTTTTGCCAGTTGCCGCCGCTTTTTGTCAGTGGGGAGTGAGGGTTCAATGCTGTTGACTTAGGAAGTGAGGCTTTAGCCTCGTCCATTTCAGGCGAGGCTAAAGCCTCACTTTCAAACATGCCTAACTTGGACATGGAGTCCTGTTTTGTTTTAGTTCAACTGTGTTGTGGGGAGGGGCGCTGGCTTTAGCCTGCTCAGCTAGATGGAGATACAGGCTAAAACTTGCCGCTGATTAATAGCTTTTATTCAATCTCGTTCGCCAGTTTTTCTGCATAGCCAGTATAGCTACGAGGGGTCAATGCATGTAATGATTCTTTTGCATCTGCTGGAATATCCAGTTTTTCGATAAACAGTTTAAGGTCATCAGGTGTAATGCGATTGCCACGGGTTAATTCCTTAAGTTTTTCATAAGGCTTTTCAATACCATAACGGCGCATAACGGTCTGAATGGGTTCTGCTAACACTTCCCAGTTATTATCCAGATCTGCTTCAATGGTTTCTACATTAATTTGTAATTTAGAAATACCTTTTAATGAAGACTGAATGGCAATGCTGGTATGCGCTATACCTACGCCAATATTACGCAAAACGGTAGAATCAGTTAAATCACGTTGCCAGCGAGAGACGGGTAGTTTCTCACTTAGGAAAGAAAAGATCGCGTTGGCTAAACCTAGGTTACCTTCTGAGTTTTCAAAATCAATAGGATTAACTTTGTGCGGCATGGTGGATGAACCTACTTCACCCGCAATGGTTTTTTGTTTGAAATAACCTAAAGAGATATAACCCCAAATATCACGATTAAAATCCAGTAAAATGGTGTTAAAGCGAGATAAGGCATGAAAATACTCAGCAATATAATCATGTGGTTCAATTTGAATGGTATAGGCATTCCAGAATAAACCTAATGATTCAACAAAGTCTTTAGCAAACTTTTCCCAGTTGACTTCAGGGTAGGCGACACTGTGAGCATTGTAGTTGCCAACTGCACCATTAGTTTTGCCCAGTAACTCGACTGATTCTAGTTGTTCTTTTTGACGTAATAATCTAGCCACAACATTAGCAAATTCTTTACCTGTTGTGGTTGGGCTTGCTGTTTGACCATGGGTGCGAGACATCATGGGTTGGCCAGCTGTTTCCAAAGCCACTTTTTTAATCGCATCGATGCATTCAGTAATTTGTGGCAGCAGTGTTTCACGGCCTTCTTTAAGCATTAATGCATAAGACAGGTTGTTAATATCTTCTGAGGTACAGGCAAAATGAATAAACTCATTCACTGAATTGAGTTCAGCATTGCCAGAAATTTTTTCTTTAAGAAAATATTCAACCGCTTTAACATCATGGTTGGTGGTTTTTTCAATATCTTTAATACTTTGGGCATCAGCTTCTGAAAACTGACTGACTATCGCATCAAGTAATTGATTAGCTGCTCCGCTAAATTCGGGCACTTCAGTGATTTGAGGGTGCTTAGCCAAAGCTTGCAGCCAGCGTACTTCAACCTCCACACGATAACGAATCAGACCAAATTCGCTAAAAATAGGACGAAAAGCTTCTACTTTACTACCGTAGCGACCATCAATAGGTGAAATTGCAGTGAGGGAAAAATGAGTCATGAAAATGTGTTTCCTGTGGTTAAGTGCAAGGTATAAAACGAGAATTTGTACAGTATGTTATTCATTATATTTAGATTCAATAATTCCGCCACCTAAACAAATATCAGCATCATAAAAAACCACGGATTGGCCCGGGGTGATTGCTCTTTGCGAATACTCAAAAATAACTTTGATACGGCCATCGGCTAATGGTTTTACCATGCAATCCTGGTCGCTTTGGCGATAACGTGTTTTGGCTTTGCAATAAATAGTGTCTGTTAAGGGCTTATTATTGCACCAGTCCAATTGACTGGCTTCTAATGTGTTGTGTAGCATTAATGGATGGTCATGGCCTTGACCGACGATTAATACATTATTATCTAAATCTTTATCTAATACATACCAGGGTTCATCTGGCGCGTTTTTAACCCCGCCAATCCCAAGCCCTTGTCTTTGTCCAAAGGTGTAGTACATTAGGCCTTGATGTTGAGCAATATACTGGCCTTCGGGGGTACGCATTTCACCTGGTTGAGTCGGTAGGTAGCGTTGTAAAAATTCGGTGAATTTACGTTCGCCTATAAAGCAAATGCCTGTGCTATCTTTCTTTTTGTGGTTGTCAAAGCCCGCTTTCTTAGCCATTGCCCTTAGTTCAGGCTTATGCATCTCACCAATAGGAAATAAGGTTTTTGATAAGGCCTTTTGGCCTAAAGTATATAAAAAGTAGCTTTGTTCTTTATTCGGGTCCAGACCTTTTAATAATTGATATTCACCATTATGTTCCTGAACTCGCGCATAGTGGCCGGTGGCAATATATTCTGCGCCCAGGTCTTCAATAGCATAATTTAAAAAGGCTTTGAATTTGACATGCTTATTACACAGTATGTCCGGGTTGGGTGTACGGCCTGCTTTAAATTCTGACAAAAAGACTTCAAACACTTCATCCCAGTATTCGCTGGCAAAATTAACGGTTTTTAATTCAATGCCTAATTTATCGCTAACTTGCTGGGCATCAGCCAAATCTTCCATGGCTGTACAGTATTCAGTGCCGTCATCTTCTTCCCAGTTTTTCATAAACAAACCAGTGACGTGATGACCTTGTTCTAATAGTTTTAATGCAGTGACGGATGAATCTACCCCGCCAGACATACCAACAATAATATTTTTACTCATGTGCTAAATCTATATAAGATTTTAATAGTGATAGAGGATAATGCTCACCTGAGAGGTAAGTATCTACCGAATTTAAAACCAATGGGCTACGTAATTGTGAGCTTCTTTCAGCAATTTCATCTCGTGTAAGCCAGTGGGTGGTTATTATTCCATCATCAAGTTTTTGCTTTGCCTGGTGAGAGTGAACTTTTCCAGCAAAACAAACTCTTAAAAAACTAGGGAAATCAGGGTTTTTACGCCAAAGCTGAATGGCAACAATAGAGTCGGGTTCAAATTGCCAGGCCGTTTCTTCGTTAACTTCTCGTTTAACGGCTGCAATGATAGATTCGCCTTGTTCTAAATGACCGGCAGGTTGGTTAAACTCCAGTCCATTGTTTGTTTGTTCTTCAACCAGTAAGAATCTATTGTCTTTTTCAATCACTGCGGCGACAGTGGCATGGGGCTTCCAAACCATGGGTTTTCTCTAGATTGTGAAAGCTTTCTATTTTACAAGAATTAGCTGATTTATGTGCAAAGATTGAATTATGCAACTTTAGCCACTATGTTACACTTTAAAGATATTTAATTTAATTAGATTTAGTTTGTAGTATGTCCGATATAGATCCAAATCAAGATGATGAAAGTGGAATTGCTGTACAGGAAGCAAAGCCCAAGTTAAAGCGTCCGCCCTTATATAAAGTCGTCTTGTTGAATGATGACTTTACACCTATGGATTTTGTGGTTGAAATTTTGACAGATCATTTTAATATGAATGAAGATAAAGCAACGCAAGTGATGTTGCAGGTTCATACTCAGGGTGTGGGGGTTTGTGGGGTTTTTTCCAAAGATGTGGCGGAAACAAAGGTTCATCTAGTTAATGACTACTCTCGTGAAAATCATCATCCACTGATGTGTGAGATGGAAGAAGCGTAAAATATAAAGAGAATATTATGCTAAGTAAAGAATTGGAAATTACATTAAATCAAGCATTTACCAATGCACATGGAAAGCGGCATGAATTTATTACGGTAGAGCATTTGCTTTTGGCATTATTAGACAATGCAACGGTAAAACCTATTTTACAAGCCTGTGCATGTGATTGTAATGCTTTGAGAGGTGAATTAACTCAGTTTATTGATGAGACGGTTTCATTAATTGCTGAAAATGTACAGAGAGAAACTCAGCCTACTTTAGGTTTTCAGAGAGTATTGCAGCGTGCCGTGTTCCATGTGCAAGCATCTGATAAAAAAGAGGTGACGGGAGCTAATCTTTTTGTCGCATTATTTAGTGAGCAAGATTCACATGCTGTTTATATCTTAAGTAAGTATGAAATCAGTCGCCTGGATGTGGTTAATTATCTTGCTCATGGCATTAGTAAAGTTGAGCAGGATGAGGATCAAGAAAGTGGGCAAGTAGGTGATGATAGCGAGAGTGTTGAATCAACCGAATCTTCCCCGCTGGATAAATATGCAAGCAACCTTAATGAAGAGGCCAGGTTAGGGAAAATTGATCCTTTAATTGGCAGGGAAATTGAAGTTGAACGCACGATTCAAGTGCTTTGTCGTCGACGTAAAAACAATCCTTTATTAGTGGGTGAGTCGGGCGTTGGTAAAACGGCTATTGCAGAAGGGCTGGCTAAACGCATTGTTGAAGAAGATGTGCCTGATGTGTTGTTGGATAATGTTATCTATTCATTAGACTTAGGTTCATTAGTTGCAGGGACTAAATATAGAGGGGATTTTGAAAAACGCCTGAAAGCGTTAGTGACCCAGCTTAAAAAACAGCCTGAGTCGATTTTATTTATAGATGAAATTCACACCATTATTGGAGCAGGTTCGGCATCAGGTGGGGTAATGGATGCTTCAAACTTGATTAAACCCGTGTTGGCTTCAGGGCAATTGCGCTGTATTGGTTCGACAACTTATCAAGAGTACCGGGGTATTTTTGAAAAAGACCACGCCTTGGCTAGACGCTTCCAGAAAATAGATATTGTAGAGTCCTCAGTTGAAGATACGATTAAGATTTTAACCGGGCTTAGAACGCGATTTGAAGAGCATCATGAATTAAAATATACCAAAGAGGCGATAAGACTGGCGGCTGAATTGGCTGATCGCTATATCACCGATCGTTTTCTGCCTGATAAGGCGATTGATGTGATTGATGAGGCGGGTGCCAGACAGCGCCTGTTTAAAGATAAAGATCGTAAACAGGTTATTGATACGGCTGAAATTGAAGAGATTATTGCTAAAATTGCCAGAATCCCTGAGAAATCAGTCTCTAGCTCAGATAAAGATAAGCTGGAATCTCTGGATAAAAATTTGAAAATGCTAGTATTTGGTCAGGATGAGGCAATAGCTGAGTTATCTTCTGCTATCAAACTATCTCGTTCAGGTTTGCGCGATACCACAAAAACGATTGGTTCTTTTTTGTTTTCAGGGCCTACTGGTGTTGGTAAAACTGAAGTGACCAAGCAATTGGCTAAAGTGATGGGTGTGGAGCTGATTCGTTTTGATATGTCTGAGTATATGGAGCGACACACGGTCTCTCGCTTGATTGGAGCGCCTCCTGGCTATGTAGGGTATGATCAAGGTGGTTTGTTGACTGAAGCGGTTAATAAGCACCCCCATGCTGTTTTGTTATTAGATGAGCTGGAAAAAGCCCATCCAGATGTGTTTAACTTATTGCTACAAGTGATGGATCATGGATCATTAACGGATAATAATGGTCGCAAAGCTGATTTTCGAAATATTATTGTGGTGATGACAACCAATGCAGGAGCAGAAGAAGGGAGTCGTGCCTCAATCGGTTTTACCCAGCAAGATCACACTACAGATAGCTTAAAGGTGATAGAAAGAAACTTTTCGCCTGAATTCAGAAATCGTTTAGATGCGATCGTACAATTTAAACCACTGGATATTTCAATTGTTGGTAGTGTAGTTGACAAGTTTATCTTTGAATTAGAACATGTTCTAACTGAAAAGAATGTCACTTTGTCACTAGAAGACGAGGCAAGGTTATGGCTGGCTGAACATGGTTGTGATCCAAAAATGGGTGCTAGACCAATGGCTAGGCTGATTCAGGATAAGATTAAAAAACCATTGGCTAATGATTTGTTATTTGGGAAATTAGCCCAGGGCGGGCATGTCAAAATTTATGTTGCTGATGGTGAGCTTGCTTTTTCTATCGCAAGTAAAGAGCTTATCGTTGCGGAAAAGAATTAAACTTTGCTTTTCCCGCTGTCCTTGCTTTATTAATTGAGCTGAGGTCAGTGGGATTTTATTGCTAGCAGAAGTATAAATCTTTTAACGCATACGGAATGTGATGCGACCTTTTGTTAAATCATAAGGTGTCATCTCAACTTTAACTTTATCACCAGTCAAAATACGGATGTAATGTTTACGCATTTTTCCAGAAATATGGGCAGTTACAACATGACCGTTTTCTAATTCTACGCGGAACATAGTATTAGGAAGCGTATCAATTACTTTTCCGTCCATTTCAATTTGATCTTCTTTTGCCATCTTAATTTTTGTCTAGTAAGTAAAGCCGAACATAATAGCATAGGTTGCTAGTTAGTTATAGAGCGCTGTTAAATTTATGCTAAATATAATCTGAGTAGGATTGCTAATAGCCGTCAATATTGCTTAGAATAATCCCAGTTGAACCTGAGCTACTTCAGACATCATTTCTCTGCTCCAGGGTGGGTCAAGAACCACTTCAACATTGACAGATGATACGCCAGGCAAGGCCCGCACGCTTTTTTCAACATCACCTTGAATCACCGGACCCATGCCGCAACCCGGGGCTGTTAAAGTCATTTGAATATGCACACTATTGCCTTCTTCAGCGGGTTCAACCTTGCATTGATAGACCAGGCCTAAATCAACAATATTGACCGGTATTTCAGGGTCATAAACGGTTTTCATCACTTCCCAGCAATTTTTCTCGACAGCTATTGGATCAGTTTCTGACACCAGCGTGTGCAATGTGTGAGGTTCTTTGCCTAAAGCATCGGCATCAACACCCGCAATACGCACCATATGACCATGATCCGTAACAACGGTGTAATTGTCACCCAGGGATTGGTGAATGGTGACTTCTTTACCCTTGCTTAAAGAGCCATGATTTCCATCTGGAATCATCACAACATTCACATCACGGGTTAAAACAACGGTTTCTCTATCAGACATTGTATGAGTTATGGGTTAAAGGTTTCTGCATTAATGATTTGTCCTGTCACACCTAAGCTTTCAGGGCCGAATAAATAGCTATATATATCGTTTAAGCTATCCATGGCAGACAGCTTGCTTATGTCTTCAGCAGGAAATAATTTTTTACGTAAAGGCGAATTAACTGCACCAGGAATCAGGGTGTTAACACGTATTTTCTGAGCGGCTTCCAGTTCTTCCGCTAATATTTTTGCAAAGCCTTCCAGGGCGATTTTAGAGACCCCATATGCACCACTATAGGCTCTGGGTATTCTGGCCATGGAATCGCTGGTGAAAACGATAGAAGCATGTTCACTTTTTTGTAAAACGGGGAGTAATACACGGCTTAGTAAAAAAGGCGCGTTTAAATTGACATTTAAAGTATGTCCCCAGTCTTTAGTCTCATGGATTTCTATCGGGGTATAAGCACTGAGCTCGACAGCCGAGTGAAGTATGCCCTGAAGTGAGCCATAAGTTTTGTCTATAGTCACCGCCAATTCTTCAAACTGTACTTCTGTCGCACCAGCAAGATCAAAAGGGTAGAGGGTTGGTGTCGGAGCACCGGCAGCAATAATCGCATCATAAATTTTCTCTAACTTTGGAATGCTTTTATCCAATAGAATAATATGAGCGCCTTGTTTGGCTAGTGCAAGCGCAGCAGTACTTCCTAAGCCGCCAGCAGCACCTGTAATGAGAATAACCTGGTCTTTTAGTTGCATGTAGCTGTAATCCATGAGCTTAATTGTTCGGGAGATTCTATCAGAGCATCGGCTCCCCAGTTGGAAGGGATGTCATCAGGTTTAAGATAACCGTACACGGCCGCTAAGGTTTTCATGTTAGCATTTTTGCCCGCAGCAATATCATGAATAGCATCACCAATATAGACGCATTCTTCAGGTTTAACATTAGCCTGTGCACAGGCAGTCAGCATAGGCTCCGGGTGTGGTTTACTGTTGGCAGTGGTGTCACCGCTTATGACACAAGCTAGACGCTGTTTCAGCTTGAAGGCATCAACCAGAGGGTTGGTGAAGCGCTCCCTCTTATTGGTCACAATGCCCCATTTTAGCCCTAGAGATTCAATGGTTTCTAAAGTTTCAGGCATACCAGCAAAAAACTGGCTATGTTCGGCAATATTGTTCTGATACATATCAAGCATAGTATCGAGTACTTGCTGCTGAGTCCCTTCCTTGATATTGGCAACGCTTTTATTAATCATCACCGCCGCACCATAAGAAATATAGGGTTTGACCAGCTCGCTAGAGACTGCCTCAAAACCATGGATTTTAAGTGCTTTATTTAAACAGGCAATTAAATCAGGAGCGGTATCCACTAAAGTGCCATCTAAATCAAACAATACACAGGATAAGTTAAACTTGCTGCTCATCAGGCTTATTCAGGGCGTTTAAAAGCGGCAATGTAATTAACATCAATATCTTTACCCAGTCTAAAGCGTTTGCTAAATGGACTGTATTCAATACCCACCATGCCTTGTAATTCAAGACCCGTTTGTCTAGCCGTTTGGCTCAATTCTGATGGTTTAATAAATGTTTTGTACTCATGAGTGCCTTTAGGTACCATTTTTAACAAATGCTCAGCAGCAACAATCGCTAATAAATAGGCTTTAGGCACACGGTTTAAAGTAGAAAAGAAAACCATGCCACCAGGCTTAACCATTTTGGCACAAGAAGCAATAATAGAAGCAGGATCGGGCACATGCTCCAACATTTCCATACAGGTGACATGATCAAAACTTTCTGGCTCTTGTTCAGCCAGCGCTTCAGCACTGATTTTTTTATAATTAGCTTTAACGCCAGATTCCAGACCATGTAAATCGGCAATGTCGATAAGGTCTTCACTTAAATCAATACCTAAAGCATCAGCACCTTGTTTTGCTAAGCCTTCAGTTAAGATGCCACCACCACAACCGACATCAACAATTCGCTTACCCTGCAGGTCAGCAAAATCTTGAATAAAACGGATTCTTAATGGGTTAACATCATGTAAGGTTTTAAATTCACCTTGAGGGTCCCACCAGCGTTCTGCCTGAGATCCAAATTTTTCTATTTCGTGCTGATGTACGTTTTCTGCTGCTGTCATAAGGGTAAGCTCTTTAATTGTTTGTATAGTCTACTATATTACTAGGTTATTCGCCAAGGGTTGCTGATAGCGAAAATTTCACCATTTTACCCTACAAATCATCTGGAAATCAGTCCATTAAAAGAAATAGGTGGCAGTAAAGCCCTGAAGCAGATGATTGCATAGTTGATTAACTATAACAGGCTTCTAGTCATGCCTTGTAATTACGCAGCGTAAAATGATAGTTACAACTCTGAAGCCCTTACTTGCTGAGGAAGGCTGGGTCGACGGCATGGATGCATTGCTCTACGCCCAACAACACAACATTGAAGGAATATTACTCAATTTTCAAATTACCCTGAATCGTTACAAAACCTGTAATAGGGATGTTGCTATATAGAGGAATACACTTGAGCAGGAAGCGCATCACTACCTTAAGGAGCGTGAATGGAATAACCTCCCGAAATTAAAGCTGGAGTAAAAAGACCCGTTAGAAATCGGGAAGTTGTTTCATGCACGTTCCTAAGCTAACGAGCTAATTCATTGGGCCGCAGTGCTTTAGCCTGCATTAGGCAACTCGCAATAAATAAACCATTACTCATCGTTCCTACGCTCCAGCGTGGGAATGCAGTTTGTGATGCTCCAGCGTCACGGAACGCTGGAGCGTTCAGTAATGAACTCCCACCCAGAGCATCACTGCCATTAAGTTAAGGGATTAGTCCGTTGGGGCGCAGTGCTTTAGCCTGCATTCATAGCTAAAAATAGCAGGCTAAAGCACTGCGCCCGATAAGCTTATTTTTATAGCCAAATTATCATGATTAGGTATGAATATTTTTATGATATCCCTAAGTAACAAAGGTTAATTTTACTTATTGTTATACTAAGCCCTTCACTCAGAAAGCGTCATCTTGGCATGGATGCCGAGATCCAGTGACAAGGATGTTAACGGTGGTCATTGTTGGATTGGTGAAAATATAAGTAGACAGAAGGTTGAATTAATAACTTATTAACGCTATAACACTATAACGTTAAATTTCTGAAAAGGGGCGTTCGTTATGGCTGAGCTTTCAAAAAGATCAACAGTTTATTTTGAGCCATCAATTCATCATGCTTTAAAAATTAAAGCTGCAACAACACACCAGTCAGTTTCAGAATTGGTCAATGAAGCAATGCGACTTGCTTTACGAGAGGATCAACAGGATTTGGCTATTTTTGAAGAAAGAAAGGATGAGCCAACAATGAGTTATGAAGCGTTGTTAGAAGACTTAAAAGCACATGGCAAATTATAGGCTTGTTGTAAAAAAATCTGTTGCAAAAGATTTAAGGCATTTGCCAAACAAGGACGTTGAACGGATTTTAAAACGAATTAATTTATTGTGTGAAAACCCAAGATCTGAAGGTTGTATTAAATTATCCGGTCAGGAACGCTACCGAGTCAGACAAAGTGTCTACCGAATTATTTATGAAATACAAGATGATGAGTTAGTGATTGTAGTTGTTAAAGTTGCTCATCGAGGGGATGTGTATCAAAATAATTAGTTTAGGCTCTCCCACGGTCTCCGTCAATGCTATTAAGTTAAGAGAAATACAGAGTGGGGCGCAGTGCTTTAGCCTGCATTCATAGCTAAAAATAGCAGGCTAAAGCACTGCGCCCCGATAAGCTTATTTTTATAGCCAAATTATCATGATTGGGTATGAATATTTTTATGATATCCCTAAGTAACAAAGGTTAATTGTACTTATTGTTATACTAAGCCCTTCCCTCAGAAAGCGTCATCTTGGCATGGATGCCGAGATCCAGTGACAAGGATGTTAACGGTGGTCATTGTTGAGTGACCGAATCACAACCATGTGCTCTGGATACTGGCGATCCCTGCCAGTATGACGATTGACTTGGTATTAATTATTACTCGTAGCTGGGTGTTCGCCATGGTTTAAAATGCTAATTACCCATAAGCTTCAGCCATATACAACATCCAAAGTTCATGTGAATCCCTGCCGAGATGAGCTATAACAGTTGAATCGGTGTTTTTATAAAATGGCTGAGACTGGTACGTAATCAGGTAGTTTTATATCCCCTTTTTAGCAAAGAGGGGCTGGGGGGAATTTTCTCAGTCCAACCTTCAAGAAGATACCCAACAGCAGAGCGAGTACTAGATAACAAAACTTGAATAATCAAATATTAGCTACTAGTATAAGTTGCTGTTAATGGAACATGATTGGGCAAGTTAATCAGAAATGGAACAACTCACAGACTTAAAAGCAATTCTCCACTCCAAAAGAGCCAATATATATTACTTAGACAAATGTCGAGTGATGCAAAAAGATGGCAGAGTCCTTTATCTAACCGAAGCCGACACAGAAAAACAATACTGGAATATCCCCATCGCCAATACCACCGTTATATTATTGGGAACAGGCACATCAATCACCCAGGCCGCAGTAAGAATGTTAGCTTCGGCAGGGGTATTAATTGGTTTTAGTGGCAGCGGTGGTACACCATTAATAGCAGCTAATGAAATAGAATGGCTATCTCCCCAAAGTGAATACCGCCCCACAGAATATGTGCAAGGCTGGATGTCATTCTGGTTCGAGCAAGAAAAACGCTTACAAGTAGCCAAACAATTCCAGCAACAACGCATAAAGTATATGCAAAAAGTCTGGGGGAAAGACCGAGATCTAAAAAATGAAGGCTTCTCAATAGATGACAAAGATATAGAACAAGCGCTCAGTACGTTTTCAGCAAAGATAGAGCATTGCCAGGATGTCAGCAACTTATTATTAACTGAAGCCCAGTTCACCAAAGCGCTGTATAAAATAGCCGCCAACAACACTAAACAAAAAGACTTTGTCCGCCAGCATGACAGCATAGACGATGCTAATGCCTTTCTAAATCACGGTAATTATTTAGCCTACGGGTTGGCCGCAACAACCCTTTGGGTCTTAGGTATTCCACACGGATTTGCCGTGATGCACGGTAAAACCAGACGTGGTGCGCTAGTGTTTGATGTGGCCGATTTAATCAAAGATACCCTGATATTGCCCTGGGCATTTATCTGCGCCAAAGAACAAGCCAGCGAGCAAGAATTTAGACAACAATGTCTGCAAAACTTCACTCAGCACAAGGCATTGGATTTTATGTTTGATGTGGTAAAAGACGTCGCTTTAAAGCGGGGGGAATAATGGCAAAAGTAAACCCCACAGTCAGGACTAAACAACTTGGCTCAGCAACTAAAACAAAAAAAGATCAATGGGTTGGTTTCCAACTCACGTTTAATGCTTGTGCCAGTTTATTCAAGCGACGGTCTCGTGTCCAAAGCAAAGCATTTTGTGCCAAAAAAGTAGAGGCTAAAAGGTGTAAATCAATAAAGCCTATTCCTTTCCCCATCAAGGTGTGCTTTTCCAGGCAATATAGGGCTTCATCATGTGTTGCCTCAGGCATCTGCGGCAGGTTTTTTAATAAACTTAAAAGTTGATCACGATTATGCAAACAGCCACAAGCCAATTCACCCCGAATCATTGGATGCATCAATACTTGATTTTGTTTAAGCAAGCTTATCAACGGCTCATCTTTATTACGCAAATGATCAATCCAAACCGAAGTATCAACCAATACCCTAGTCATTATTCAGCCACCCCAGATTGCCGACGTGGTATCGGCTCAATTTCAGGTTCAGAGCCACCCAGCAATGCTAACCGCTGGGCGCTTTCCCGCTCAATCAAAGCTTTTAAACCTTCTCGCAACAGTGCTGTTTTTTCATGGACACCGGTTAATTCAACTGCCTTGGCATATAAATCATCGTCAATATTAAGTGTTGTACGCATTAACATCTCCTCTTGCTATAGAACAGGTCATCAAATAAGCCATCATTATATGCTTTATTTGATGCGCCACCACCTTTATCCTATAAAAGGTGATTTATCATGATGGTCACCTTCGTTTCACAATGCGAACAC